>Ga0209123_1003290_pt1 | contig 12318 bp, 14 predicted proteins | sample BarGraIncu00431A_FD_184500 | JGI IMG/M metagenome (GOLD analysis project Ga0209123, IMG submission 184500) | Arctic peat soil microbial communities from Barrow, Alaska, USA - Barrow Graham LP Incubations 004-31A (SPAdes) (version 2) | ecosystem: Environmental > Terrestrial > Soil > Wetlands >...
GAGAGTGCCTTTTTTCCTGATGAAGCACGTCACGGTTGGAGTCACAAGCTACTCCCTAATCTGCTGGATCGTATTCAGGGTAAACTAAACGAATGTCAAAGTGTCAATTCAATTGCCAAAGAAGAAGGATTCTCTGAAGGTAGTATTCGTGCTGCCATAAAACATGGGTGTTTAAAAAAAACTTCAAATCAGAAGTAGAATCGTTCACTACCCTTAATGAACGAAGCAGTAGAGATGCTTAAGGTGCTGATGATATTGGTATTGCAGTCACTCGATTTGAAGAACGTGCATTAGCAGTAATAGGGGCACAACTGTTTGTTCAAAGTTTATTTGATGCACAGGAGAGTATACTCAATGCCGGAGTATTATTTTCTATTCTATATATTATATCTCAATGACTTAACCATTTTTAAGTCTTTACCAGCTGGATTTTACGGCCTACACTATTTGATATTAATATTGTATTTCATGGCTCTTTGCAGGATAAAAATTTCTGAACAATTTTAAAAAATATACACCTGGAGAATTAAGCAAACTTCAATATTCGCCGAGTTGTTTATCAAGTCAAATAGATTATAAATTGATGTTTTTGTTGATTTATTTAAAAACAAATCCATTACAAGAACATCATGCAGCAAGTTTTGGTATAACACAACCTCAAGCTAATATACTGATACATTTATTATAAGACCTTTTAAGAAAGGCATTAAAGCGATTAGGTGAACAGCCTGAACGGAATGAATATAGGATAAAATTCATTTTAAAATCATGTAATAATGTACTTTTTGATGGTGTTGAACGTCCTATTCAAAGACCAAAAGCAAACGACCTTCAAAAAGCCCGTAATAGCGGTAAAAAACTCATAATATGAAGAATAACCTATTAAGTTTGCCTAATAGGCGAATTATTTGGCTTAGTAAAACTGTTGATGAAAGTGTTCATGATAAAAAGATATGCGATAATCAGCCAATCCGTTTTCCTTTGGGCATTATCTTATGGCAAGATACAGAATTTCAGAGATATACTCCGAATGGTGTTACTGTGAAGATGCCTACTAAGAAACTAAAAGAAAAGTAGCTTTCAGATGAACAAAAAAAAGCAAATAGCTCAATTTTCTCTTTTCGAGTCCTGGTTGAACATGCAATTGGTGGCGTAAAAAGGTGTCGCAACAGTCAAAAATCGTTTCAGATGCCATAAGTTTGGTTTTGAAGATTTAGCAATGGAGCTTGCCTGTGAACTCCATAATTTCAGAATATCATAGAATATTAATGCAATGTAAATTTAATCGGAATAAAGTCTCTATTAAATATACCCACCTTCATAAGATAGCAAAAAATGTTTGAATCAGGTTTTGTTAGTTTTTCATTATAGATAAAAAGTATATTACACCTGAAAGTAAACTTTTATCAATATTCATCATCAATTTGTTGTTATTGAATGAATAAAGTGTGAATTGTGTAATTCTTTACAAAAATTATGTAACTAACAACTCTTTAGATAGATTTACATTTGTAATCTACAAATAAATAATTATTCACAAAAAAACAACATTATGAGTACAGGGAAAGTAGTATTAGGCGTAGTAGCCGGAGCAGCCATTGGTGCATTGTTAGGTGTTTTATATGCTCCTGCCAAAGGTGTAGTAACCCGTAGAACCATCTACAGAAAAGGAGAAAGTGAAGTTGATGCATTGAAAGATAAATTCAATGATTTCGTTGAAAGCATAACCGAAAAATTTGAAAAAACAAAAAGCGAAGTAAATAATCTTGTTGAAGAAGTTAAGGACTAGGTTTAAGAAGTTGAAAAGACCTGAAACTTGGTAAGGAATTATTAGATATCGGTTAGTTTACAATATTGAGTCTGTTCCGAAAAGAAATTATTTATAAAATTGTTCTGCCTGAGGATTTTCGGAACTGACTTAATTAATTGTTAAATATGGACAGAATATCCCGTAGAATCTTTATTGCAGTTTGGTATTACGAATATTGTTGCACAACATCCTGATGTCCTAAAAACTTTTTGGAATTTATTATACAAAAGTTTATTCATAAGAATGAAGAAATAATTGAAAAAACATGATTACAAATAATACCATATTGCCCTTTTATGCGAAGGCCGGCATTTTCTTTGTAGGTCTATCTGCCTTGTTAGCTATATTGTATGTAGCTCAGAGTATTATCCTTCCACTGATTTTTTCCTTCATCATTGCTATCTTACTCAATCCCGTTGTCAATTTCTTTGTTCGTATAAGAATAAATAGAGTTGTAGCCATTATTATTACGATGCTTCTTACTATTATAATTATAGCTGCTTTTGGCGCATTTATTTATACCCAGGCAGTTAACTTCAGCGATTCATGGCCCCTGTTTGTAAAAAAATTCACAGTGATACTCAATCAAACAATCAGTTACGCCTCCGGTTATTTGAATATCCAACCTCAAATTATCCATGCCTGGATTACCAAAACCGAACATGAACTCATTAATATTAATGGTTCTTCAATCGGGCAAACTATTGTAAGTGTGAGCAGTATAATTACATCCATAATCTTAATTCCGGTTTACATCTTTGTTATTCTATATTATAAACCGCTTTTAATTGAATTTAGCCACAGGCTTTTTAATGAAGAAAATCAAAGTCAGGTAGGTGTTATTGTAACCCAGACAAAATCAGTTGTACAGCACTATCTGGTAGGATTGATTATTGAAGCAATAATTGTTGGTTCACTCAATGCATTAGGGCTTTTATTGCTGGGAATTCAATATGCTATTTTGCTTGGCGTGCTTGGCGCTTTGCTTAATATGATCCCCTATATTGGCGGACTTATAGCCATTGCCTTGTTTATGATGGTTGCCCTGGTTACTAAATCATCTCCCTGGTTTGCTCTTTACGTCCTAGGGGTTCATACATTCATTCAGATCATTGACAATGATTTTATTGTACCAAAGATCGTAGCTTCCAAAGTGAAAATCAATGCCCTTTTTTCCATAGTGGTAGTCCTGGTGGGAGATGCTTTGTGGGGAATTCCCGGCATGTTTCTTTCCTTACCGTTGTTGGCCATTGTGAAGGTGATTTTTGATCATATAGAATCCATGAAACCATGGGGCTTTTTATTGGGTGATACAATGCCATTAATGATTAGAATTAAACCAATTTTCAAGAAAAGAAAAATGACATGATTAAAGTAATAACATGTCATGAAAACAATTGAGACCTCAAATTTGAAAATGAAATATATTAAGACCTACTAAGATTATCACAATTGAAAATATTAAAACTACAGAAAATGAAAACTAATATAATACCCAATCAAAAAGCAAATTATATAAATCAGAAAGGGTTGTATAGTTGTAAAAATACAACTTATCCACATTTTATAACGAAAAAAAATAAAAAACAATTTGCTGATTATCAAGATAATGATCTGTCAGAAATTTTGGTTATAACATCATATCCACCAAGGGAATGCGGCATTGCCACATATTCACAGGATTTAATTAAGGCACTAAATAATAAATTCTGTAAATCTTTATCCATTAAGGTTTGTGCATTAGAAACCGGTAACCAAAATTATGATTATCCTCAGGAAGTGAAATTTATACTGGATACTTCTAAGGTTTCTTCCTATTTGAATTTAGCTCAGTCTATTAATGATGACGAAAAAATTCAGCTTGTATTGATTCAACATGAGTTTGGCTTATATAAAGAACAGGAGAGGGCATTTCTTCAATTTATTTATGAGGTATCCAAACCGGTTGTATTAGTTTTTCACACGGTACTGCCTAAACCGGGTCAACATTTAAAAATAGAAGTAAAAAATATTACTTCAGCTTGCAAATCTGTCATTGTTATGACAAATACATCAGCGAATATTCTAAAGTACGATTATGGTATTTCTAAGCAAAATATTTCAATAATTCCTCATGGTACCCATTTAGTACCACATTTGAGTGAACAATTTCTAAAAGTGAAATATAATTTAACAGGACGGAAAGTACTTTCAACTTTCGGTTTATTAAGTTCAGGAAAGAGTCTGGAAACTACAATTAATGCATTACCTGAAATTATAAAACAATGTCCTGAAGCTATCTTTTTGATCATTGGTAAAACTCATCCTGAAGTTGTGAAAAATGATGGAGAAGTTTACAGGAATAGTTTAATTCAAAAAGTACAAGATCTTGGTCTTCAAAACCATGTGAAATTCATCAATAAATACCTTGCTCTCCCCGAATTGCTGGAATATCTGCAATTAACAGACATTTATTTGTTTACATCAAACGATCCAAATCAAGCTGTTAGCGGAACTTTTGTTTACGCTATGAGTTGTGGTTGCCCTATTATTTCAACCCCTATTCCCCATGCTGTGGAAGTCTTGTCGAAAGATACAGGGATCATTTTCGATTTTAATGATTCAACACAATTGGCGAAAGATGTCATTAGATTACTTAATGATAATCCGTTACGTAAAAGCATTGTTACAAATACTTTACAGAAAATTGTATCAACTGCATGGGAAAACTCGGCGGTATCACATGCTATGTTATTCCAACAAATTGCAGGTGAAAAAATTAAAATTCAATATAATCTTCCGGATATAAACTTAAATCATCTGAAAGTAATGACCACCGATATAGGATTGATACAGTTTTCAAAAATTAATCAACCTGATATTAAATCTGGTTATACGTTGGATGATAATGCAAGAGCATTAGTTGCAACTTGTATGATCTTTAAACTGGAAAGTTCGAAAGAACGGATAGAAGAAATTCGTAAATATCTCGGATTTATAAAGTTTTGTCAACAACCTGCAGGTAATTTTTTGAATTATGTAGATCAGGATAAAAATTTTACGGATCAAAATAATAAAGTCAATTTAGATGATTCTAATGGAAGAGCTATTTGGGCGTTAGGATATTTGCTCTTATTAACAAAATTATTACCTTCTGAAATTATCTCTGAGACTAAAGCCATATTGGAAAAGTCTATCCATCATCTGGAAGAAATAAATTCACCTCGTGCAATGGCTTTCGCTATAAAAGGTATTTATTATCGTCAAAAAGTGATAAAATCTTCAGAAAATACTGATTTAATTAAACTATTTGCCAATCGGTTAGTTGATTTATATACACATGACGCAACTGATAAATGGGAATGGTTTGAAAACTCTATAACTTATGCCAACAGCATTTTGCCTGAGGCTATGTTATACGCTTGGCTGACAACAAAAGAATCTATTTATAAAGATATTGCAAGAACATCATTTAATTTTCTGCTGGATAATACATTCAACGAAAATGGAATAGAAGTAATTTCCAATAAAACCTGGTTGCTAAAAGGAAAAGAAGCCGGTCATAATGGTGAGCAACCAATTGATGTAGCCTATACCATCATGACCTTAAGTAAATTTTACGATGTATTGATGGATGAAGATTACCGACTGAAAATGATCATTGCCTTTAACTGGTTTTTAGGAAATAACAGGTTAAATCAAATAATTTATAACCCGTGCACCGGCGGATGTTATGACGGATTGGAGGATACACATGTAAATATCAATCAGGGAGCTGAGTCAACTGTAAGTTACCTGATGGCACGTTTAACCATTGAAAAATATAAAAGATGAACAGTAAAGATTCAAAATCAATTCTTGTAATTGTGACTCATCCGGATGATGAAACATTATGGGCAGGCGGTACAATATTAAGTCATCCTTCAAATAAATGGTTTATTGTCTGTCTGTGTAGGGCAAGTGATACCAATCGTTCTACGAAGTTTTATAATACGTTGAAATTGTTGAATTCCCAAGGAACCATGGGAGACCTTGATGATGTACCATCCCAGAAACCGTTAAACGGAAAAGAACTGGAAAAATTTATCATCCAATTACTTCCTTCCACAAATTTTGACCTGATTATTACTCATAGTTCCAATGGTGAATATACAAGACATTTACGACATGAAGAAGTAAGTAAGGCAGTTGAATCACTATGGAAAAATGGTAAAATTAAAGCAAAAGAGCTTTGGACATTTGCTTACGAAGATGGCAAAAAAGCTTATTTCCCAAGAGCTATTGAAAAAGCAAATTTTCATGAAACTCTTCCGGAACAAATCTGGTTGAAAAAATATAAAATAATTACAGAAACATACGGTTTTGAAAAATATAGTTGGGAAGCCGAAACAACACCTAAAGCTGAGGCCTTTTGGCAATTTAAAGATTCACATTAAAAAAAGAAACTGACTATGAAAACAAAAAAAGAATTGAAAATATTTAAGACCCCCAATCAAATCTTAAAAGATTGAAGTTAATGAATTATAAGAGTAAAGCTTATATGAGTAATAAAATTAGTTGGGAAAAAGAAACATCACCGCGAACGGTTGTTTATCGTGCGGATGTACAAGATATCGCCAATTATATTTTGACTTTAATGAAAGATGAAACTTTGCGTGAAAAAATGGGTAAAGTTGGAAGAGAAAGAGTGGTCGCTAATTTTGACTACCGGGTTGTAGTAAAAAAAATCGTTCAGATCATGAATGAAAAAATGAGATATACTAGTTTGATAAGATTCGTTTATAACTAAAGATTTTGACAAATAACAAATAATTTTTAAAAAATGCCACTAAAGAAAGGAAAGTCGAAAAAGGTCATTTCGGACAACATTGAAGAGATAATGCATAGTTATCATGAGAAGGGAACGATTGGAACATCAAGCCCAAAGTCGAATGAGAAAGCACAGAAACAGGCAATAGCAATTGCTTACAGCCTGGCAAAAAAGAAGAAATAAATTATTAATAATAAAACAGGTCGAATTTCAAGAAATAGAGAAAGCTAAGAAGACTGCAATCGAAGTATTGTTACATAATGCTCATGGATCATTATGGGACTTCCAAGGACGACCGGTTGGGGATTCCCTGAACCTTATATAAGGGATTTAATGTTTTCCATCTTAGGTATAGCTGTTTCAGAAAATAAAAAACTGTTGGATAGCATTCGGAAAGTGTTAGAAACACTGTCTAAAAATCAAACGGATCATGGACATATTCATTTTCTTGTTTATAATAGTGAAGATCGGGGTGCAAGCGATACTACTCCATTGTTCCTGTTAGGGGTTGGCATCTTCAATAAAGTAACCGGAGAATCGAAATTTCTTCATGAAGCAGTTGAAAAAGCTCTCACATGGATGAAATATCAAAGTCCTTCTGATCGTTATCTTGTGGCGCAACAACCTAACTGCGGCTGGTGTGACGAACAATGGGTATTAGGATATGGTTTGTTCGTAAATACAATTGTTTATAGTTATCTCAGGCTGTTGGAGTTGAATGGAGGAGCAGATGATGTGCGCTGGGAGATGAGCAAGTTTACTTTTACAAGCAGATATGGACATCATCGTGTACATGAAGGTCTGGTTGTGAAACATAATCCTTATTACACATTCTGGTCATATAAAATTCTAAGCAGTGAACGTTCGATTTGCTCGGAAATAGTCTTGCAATATTATCAGGTATTGCATCCCCTACATGAGCCAATGAAATGTTTAACTGGATAAAGGAAGAGTGTACATTTATAAGTGAAAAAGGTGAATTGGGAATTGATTTACCACCAAATTTCTTTCCTTTCATAAAACCGGAAGATACTGAATGGAATGAACGATATGCTGAATATAATAAACAAGGTGATTATCAGAATGCTGGTATCTGGCCGTTCGTTAGCGGCATATATATCGAGCATTGGTTGCTGTTAAAAAGTACATACTTGTTCGTGAAAAACTTGAAGTCCTGACTCATTTTATAAAAATTTAGAGAACAGATAACCTGGAATTTGGTTTTAATGAATGGATAAAAGCCCAAGATGGAAAATCCATGGGACAAGACTGGTAAACATAGAGTTCTGCACTTTATCTGTATGCAGCAAAATGTGTAGAAGATAAAAACATACCTTTTTTTAACGAAATACGAGATTATAAAGCCGAAAAGTAAATACTGACTTCATAAGTAACAAATTGAATCGCTTCCTTATTTTAGGACAAAATAAATAGCGATAAAGTTACTTTTGGGAACAATATTATTTAAGTGAAAAACATGAGAATTATGTAACTAATTTATAAAATTATGTAACATTTTATTATAAATATTATTACACCTTTGATACGTAGTAATATTTATATGCAATACAAACTATCTACTGATAAATCTTAATTTAGTAAATTGTCATTAATTATGGAGAAAGTAAACCAAGACAAACAACCACTTCTCAAAAAAAAAATTGTCCAGAAAGAAATAGTTTTTCCGGAATATCCTGTTTATCCGGTAGATGAAGATCTTTATGCTCAAAGCAAAGAGGAAAAAGAAATTGATCCGGAGCAAATTTCCAACACGAAGCAATACGCTGAAAGCGGTTCAAACAATGAAAAAGATTTTGAAGATGATGTTATAGGCGAGGACTTAGATGTTCCGGGTTCTGAATTAGATGATAATCAGGAAGAAATAGGAAGTGAGGATGAAGAAAATAACTACTATAGTTTAGGTGGAGATAACCATGACGATTAATAATTAAATGTGTAAAAAATAAAATTATAATCAATTATATATCATTTATATAAATCCTATTTTGAAGGAGACAATCAAGTTTTTACATATGGGAAACATCCATTTCAACATAAAATTCTCCTCCGAAATGTTAGTCATTAAGATAACAAATTAAATAAGCTGATAAAATGAACAATATTTCAATTTAGGGTGATTCAATAAAAAAGCTGATTTACAGCTATCTTTTGGAATAACGCTAATAATTTAAATAAGAAGATACACAGATTAAAACTAAATAATTTAATTCTCTTAAAATTAACGTATTATGAAAAATATAAATGTAAATAGTGACAGTTTTGTAAAGCAAGTGTTTAGTGAAACAATACAAACTCTTCACAAATACTCAGAATATTCTCTGGGTGGAGATTTTTATAGTTTTCAAATAGAAAAAAATGAAAAAAATCCAAAAGACATTTCAAAAATTAAATTTTCAAATGAAAATGATAGAAAAAGGAATGAAAAAAAATTTAATGCTGATGTGCCAAACAATGATTTAGAAGATTCAGGCTCAAAACTGGATAACTAATAGGAAAATATTGTCAGTAAAAACTTTTAATGGATATACAAAAACTAATACTCACCGCTAAGCGATGGATGCCTACCATAAAGGTCTGTTGGCAATGGATGAAAGTATAACAATCTGTAACAAACGATTTTAAAAATTGGGAATTCCTTTATCAGTAGAGTTGCGATTGCTTATCGTGAAATGATAGTGACAACAACCGGTCTGAATGAAAGCATAAGTGGAGCTATACTTTTTGATGAAAACGACCCGTCAGCATTTAAAAAACGGAACTTCGTTTATGAAAGCTCTTACTGATAAAGGAATCATTCCCTGAATTAAAGTAGATGCCGGAGCAAAAGACATGGCTGGGCATTCCGGTGAGAAAGTTACCGAAGGCTTTGATGGATTACACGACAGGCTTAGGGAATACATTGAAATGGGACTGCGTTTTGCCAAGGGGTGTGCAGTGATAAGTATAGGCGAAAATATCCCTACAAAGACCTGTATTGAAGCCAACGCCCATGCATCAGCTTGCTTGCTGCGTTATGTCAGGAAGCCGGTCTGGTACCGGTAATTGAACCTGAAGTGCTTATGGATGGCGACCATTCATTAAAACGGTGTTTTGAAGTAACGGAGAAAGTGTGCATATTGTTTTCGGACAACTTTATAAACAGGGAGTTGTTTTGGGAGGGTTGATTTTAAAACCGAATATGATAGTACCTGGATTTACCTGCCCTAAACAAGAATCGGTTGATGAAGTGGCAGATGCAACTGTTAAATGTTTTTTACGTGTTGTTCCGGCAGCTGTTCCGTGAATTGCATTCCTGTCGGGTGGACAATCAGCCGTACTAGCATCCTCACGCTTAAATGCCATAAATGTAAAATATAAATCAAAGCTTTCCTGGAAAGTGGCATTTTCGTTTGCACGGGCAATACAACAACCGGCACTCGAAATCTGGAGTGGAGAAGAATCAAATGTAAAAGAAGCACAGAAAGCTTTGTATCACAAGGGCAAGTATAATTTGGCAGACCGTCGTGGTGAATATAATTATGAAATAGAAAAGCTTATAAACTAAAAAAACAGATAGATCTAAATGAAGAAATTGATTTTTTTGTTTCGGATGGTACACTTGCCATAAGTAGATCGCCCTTGGATACTGAAATGTCAGCTCTACTGCATGATTTACTCGGAATTGTAAAAGTTGCAGTGATTTCAGGAGGGAGCTGGCCACAATTTGAAAAACAAATTTTCTCCAACCTGCCCCATGACGTGCGTTTGAATGACCTGTTGTTGCTACCTGCCTATGGTACTTATATTTAACGCTATAACGATGAATGGGGAAAATCTATTCTGAAGATTTTAATGGAGTTGAGAAAAAGAAAATCATCGACTCGCTCCGAAAAACACTTGCGGCTGTAAGTTTTAAAATTGGAACTTATTAACTGGCTTTAATTGTGAATTTTTGGATTCTAATTTAAATATGTGTGAATGATGTAACAATAATCTGAAATTGTGTAACACTTATAGGGTTAAATGTTGTCAATTTTGCTTCGTGAAAATTCATTCACAATAAAACTCAATTATATGAAAATTAATAAGCTACTCTCAGTCCTGGCAATTTTATCAATTGCATTGTTTGCAGGATGCAAGAATGATGATTATGTTCCTATAAATGGCGGTCCATGTCCGGCAGTGGTCTCAGTTACTCCATTAAGTGGTGCAACTCTGGTTGGCCGGAGCAAAGTAATTTCGATTACATCAAGCGATCAGGCAGCACGGACAACTCTGGTTACTGCAACCTTCAATAAAAAGATGGATCCGAAAACTATCAATGAATCATCTTTTACAATAAATAGTACGACACCCATTGTCGGAACCGTCACCTATACCGATTCGACGGCAACCTTTACATCTACCAATAAATTTGCTGACAATACCACATTTGCAGCCAGGATCACAACTGCTGCAAAAGATTTAATGGGAAATGCCTTGCAGGCTGATTATGTATGGACTTTTAGTACAGGTACAACTATTTTGCCTGTTGTAATTGCAACCGATCCATTGAATAATGCAATCGGTGTCACATTAAATAAAATCATTACCGCTACTTTCAGTGTTCCAATGCATCCTGCAACTATTACAGTTTCAACATTTACCTTGAAAAACGGTGTAAATACAGTTTTAGGTGGTGTAACAATGACAGGAGCTGTTGCATCCTTTACCCCTTCAAGCGCACTTAGCCCAGCCACTGTTTATACTGCTAAAATTACTATGGCAGCAATGAATTTAGATGGCAGTGCAATAGCAAAAGACACAACATGGACATTTACAACAATTAATGTTTATACTTTGAACGTTACTGCAGTAAACGGAACAGTTGCAAAAAATCCAAACACGTCAACTTACACCAGTGGTACGAATGTAATTCTTACAGCGACTCCACTTGCCGGTTATACGTTTTCATCATGGAGTGGTGATGCAACAGGTACAACAAATCCATTAACGGTTTCTATGAATGGGAATAAGAATATCACAGCAAACTTTACATTAATAGCAAACAGTTTTACTCTAAATGTTACTGCTGTAAATGGTACTGTTGCAATAAATCCGAATCAGTTAACTTATACTAGTGGCTCTAATGTAGAACTTACTGCAACCCCTAATTCAGGGTATACATTTACTTCCTGGAGTGGAGATGCAACCGGTACAACAAATCCATTAACGGTTACCATGAATGCGAATAAGAATATCACGGCAAACTTTACTTTATCTTCGGGGACACCATTCGTCGATCTAGGCACGGCAGGTCGTTTCGGAATTCTCGCCGGTGTTGGTGTTAGCAATGATGCCGGTGCAAGTGTGATTAATAATTTAGATGTTGGTATTTATCCGGGTAGCCGTTCTTCAATTACAGGATTTCCTCCTGCAACAATAGTAAACGGCGCTTTGTATGCAGCTGATGATAACGCTGCAACAGCTGCCATGCTACTACAAGCCAAAACTGATTTGACTACGGCCTATCTATTTGCAGAAGCAGCAACCGCCCCCGCCCCGACAACAGTATCAGGGAATCAAGGAGGCCTGACATTAGCACCAGGTATATATAAATCTACTTCTACGCTTTCGATAGATGGCAGTGCTTTAACCCTCGATGCTCAAGGTGATCCAAACGCATTTTGGATATTCCAGATTGCATCCGGTTTTACAACCACAACAGGAGGTGATGTGA
>Ga0209123_1003291_pt1 | contig 12316 bp, 11 predicted proteins | sample BarGraIncu00431A_FD_184500 | JGI IMG/M metagenome (GOLD analysis project Ga0209123, IMG submission 184500) | Arctic peat soil microbial communities from Barrow, Alaska, USA - Barrow Graham LP Incubations 004-31A (SPAdes) (version 2) | ecosystem: Environmental > Terrestrial > Soil > Wetlands >...
TTCTTGAAGATATTGTTGATTCCGGGATTACAATTACTGAAACCATTGAGCAAATTAAGAGTAAAAACCCCCTGGAAATTAAAATTGCCACACTGCTTTTAAAGCCGGAAGCTCTTCAGGTAAAAGTACCACTCGACTATATTGGAATTGAAATTCCGAACAACTTTATCGTTGGCTACGGACTTGATTACAATGGCAGAGGGCGCAATTTGATAGATATTTATAAAGTAATTGATAAGTAATCGAATTTTTAGATGTTAAACCTAGTATTATTTGGTCCTCCTGGGGCTGGGAAAGGTACTCAGTCTGATTTTATCATTGAAAAATTCAAACTGATTCATCTTTCAACCGGTGATTTGTTGCGTAGTCAGATAGCTGCGGAAACAGAAATGGGTATTGAAGCAAAAAGCTTTATAGATAAAGGCTTTCTAGCACCCGATTGGATTGTAATTAGTATGATCAAGTCAATACTTCATGAAAATGTCAATGCAAATGGATACATTTTTGACGGTTTTCCACGTACTGTTGAACAGGCTTTGGCACTTGATGAATTGTTAAGCGAATTGGGCACACCAATATCTGGTATGTTCTGCCTTCGTGTTGAGAAAAAAGAATTAATTAATCGCATACTTTTCCGTGGAAAAACCTCTGGCCGACCTGATGATCAGGATGTTTCAATCATTGAAAATAGAATTCAAATTTATAATGAAAAAACATTGCCACTAACAAACTATTATAGGGCTCAAAATAAATACTATAAAATTGACGGCATGGGTTCGGTTGAAGAAATTGCAAATCGTTTGATTGAAACGGTAAGCGCACTTTAAGATTCTGATATTAAGAACAAAAGATGGGTGGGTGTTTGTCCATTCATCTTTTTTGTGTATATTGCACCTATTAATATTCGGGATTAGCATGTAATTTACGGGCAAGCATTCTCTCGTTTTATTAATCTCTAAACTGACTTTTCCCAACGTTAAACGTTGAACTTTAAACACATTACCAATGGCAGATACAAATTTTGTAGATTACGTTAAGATATTTTGCAAATCGGGAAATGGCGGTCCTGGATCGACTCATTTAAGAAGAGAAAAGTCTGAACCTAAAGGTGGACCCGATGGAGGCGATGGAGGTCGTGGGGGGCATATCATCCTTCGAGGAAATGCACAAATGTGGACTCTATTGCATTTAAAATACCGTAAACATGTATTTGCCGGTCATGGTGGATCTGGTGGAAAACAATGCAGTACAGGGGCTGACGGCGACGATGTTGTGCTGGATGTGCCATTGGGAACTATGGCCAAGGATGCAGAAACCGGTGAATTTCTTTTTGAGATAACCAATGATAATGAATCCCATATTCTGGTCCAGGGTGGCCGGGGAGGCCTGGGAAACACACATTTTAAATCTCCTACTCAACAGACGCCGCGTTTTGCACAGCCTGGTGAAGAATTGATCGAAGGATATTATACCTTGGAATTAAAGATTTTGGCTGATGTGGGTTTGGTAGGTTTTCCAAGTGCCGGTAAATCGACATTGCTATCTGTTGTTTCAGCAGCCAAACCCAAAATTGCCGATTATCCGTTCACAACGCTTGTTCCCAACCTGGGAATTGTTAGCTACCGCGATAATCAATCCTTTGTAATGGCTGATATACCTGGGATTATTGAAGGAGCTCACGAGGGCAAGGGGCTCGGACTTCGTTTTCTACGTCATATAGAGCGCAACTCCATGCTTTTGTTCATGGTTCCTGCTGATACCAAAGATTACCGCAAGGAATATTTTATTTTGATGAACGAACTGGAAAAATACAATCCTGAACTACTTGATAAAGAACGTTTTTTGGTGATCAGCAAAAGCGATTTCCTGGATGAAGAATTAAAAACTGAAATCGCAGAAGTTTTAAAGGACATTCCGCATATGTTTATTTCATCAATCACCGGTGAGGGAATCCTAAACCTGAAAGATAAAATCTGGCATATTCTAAATAAATAAATGGTTAAATTACTTAAAGTACAGAAAGTTAGAATTGTTTATATTTCTTTTAACAACTCTGACTTTAAGCACTTTAAGATTCTTTTGGCATTATACACAATTGCTTGATGGAACAGGAAATCACTGCCAAATATGAGTTTTTAGCTCATCAATATCAGCTGGAGTTTGATAAAAACAGATTGAAGGTTCGTTTTGTTTCATGGCTTAGGCTTGCTTCATTCTTATCAATAATTCCTGTCTTTATATATCTGATGCCAATTAGTCAATTAGTTGGTTGGTTAGCTGTATTGTTCTGTCTGTCAGTTTTTTTTATATTGGTCAAAATATCAGTCAGTTCTGAAAAATTGCTGAAATATTACCAAAATTTAGTTGAAATAAATGCCAATGAAATAAATGCAATTCATCGCGATTTAACTAAATTTGATCCGGGAAGTGAATATATTCATCCTGATCACGATTTTTCATATGATCTTGATTTATTTGGTGAGAACTCGTTCTTTCAATTTTTGAATCGCACAGTCACTTCAGGAGGAAAAATCAAATTGGCTGAATGGGTGCAGAAAAGCAGTCAGGATGCAGAAACCATCAGGCAAAAGCAGATAGCAGTTAACGAACTGGCTGACAGGATGGATTGGCGTCAACAATTCCTTGCATCAGGTCGGAATACGGTAAAGAATAATTCTGTTGAACAAATTTTCAATCACAAGGAAGTCATTCTTGTTAAGCATACTTCTTTCCTGAAAATTGTGCTTGCTATCTTACCAGTCATTACATTATTGTTGGGTGTTCTATGTGTTTTTGATATTATACTCAATTCATATTTCTACCTGGCTGTTTTGGTGCAATGGATATTGTTTATTATGTATTCACGAACAATCAGCGAATTCAGTAAAGCTTTTGGGGTTAAAACTAAGATGCTCAATCAATATTCTGATTTACTGTTACTTATTGAAAATGAAGAATTTAATTCGGAATATCTGATTGGTGAAAAGGCTAAACTTTCCAAGGATGGAAAAACTGCAAGTCAAATCACCTCTTCACTTCAAAAGATATTGAATCAATTGGATTACAGGCAGAACATACTCATCGCATTTGTACTGGATTCACTTTTTTTATGGGACATACGTTGTATATATCGCTTGCACAAATGGCAATATAGTTATGGTAGCCAATTGAAAGAGTGGTTTGATGTAATTGCTGAAATTGATTCCCTGATCAGTTTGGGCAACTTGAATTACAATCATCCTGAATGGGTTGTCCCAAATATTTATACTGAAGGATTTTTAATACAAGCTGAAAATCTAGGTCATCCGCTCATCGCCAAAGAGAAAAGGATTGACAATGATTTTAATCTGAACAATAAAGTACAGATTGAAATCATTACAGGGGCCAATATGGCCGGTAAGAGCACCTTTCTGCGAACTGTCGGCATTAACATGATTCTGGCCTCGCTTGGGTGCAAGGTTTGCGCATCTGCCTTTGGCTTTACCCCTGTTCGTTTATTTACCCATATGCGTACTACTGATAACCTGATGAAAGATGAATCGTATTTCTATTCAGAGCTCCTGCGTTTGAGGTATATGCTTGATCTGCTGCGCAATGGTGAAAACCTATTCATTATTATTGATGAAATGCTGAAAGGCACTAACTCTATTGACAAGTTGAGTGGCTCCATAGAATTGCTCAAACAACTGATCCGTCTTAAAACTCATTGCATGGTGGCAACTCACGATCTCAAGTTGACCGAGTTGGCTGGCAACTATCCTGGAACCATTAAAAATCAGTGCTTTGACGTGAATTTGGCCGGTGATGAATTACAGTTTGATTATAAGCTCAAAGATGGTGTAACCAGCACCATGAATGCAACTTTCTTGATGAAAAAAATGGGCATTATACAATAGCAGAAAACATTCGGCTGGTTCTATTGTTATATACATTCAACTTCCTTATTATCTGTATTATAAGTTCAAAAAAGCAAAGTAGTCTATGTTTTTTTGAAATGAGATTATAAAAAATATTGAATAGTTTGAATTCCCATACCTCCAGCGTATTTAGAATAATTCTACTTTAAATTCTTAATTGAATTGAATCTGTTAAAGTAATATCGTCTAACCGATAATATTACGTATTAAAATACAATCGTAGCCTGAATTTAGGGAATCTTCCAATTAATTGTAATTAATCCTCAGAGCGTCATTGTCCCGAGTACTCGGGAAAGCAATCTGTCAATCAAGTATTTATATGGGATTGCTTCGTTCCTACCAATGACCCCGAGTACTCGGGGTAAACAGTTGAATATGAATCAAATGTATTTGTGTTCCTATGGTGGGATTGCTTCGTGCCTCGCAATGACGTGCCGATCAACGTATTGCCGTCATTGCGAGGCACGAAGCAATCCCACCATCAGAGCAATCTCACATCCTGTCATTCAGGCATTGTGGCTATTTAAAAAATAGCTTACTTCTCGCAATGACGCTTTGAGGATGGTTCCTGATTACTTTAAATGAGTGTGCATTATGATCTATCAATATTATAAAAATTTGAACAGTTCCTTACAGACCACCGAATTCTATTTAGGTTGGGTTCCAAATGCAGCTTGTGTATAGCTTGTGTATAGCTTGTGAGTATATTGTGTATTAAATATTCAATTTTAATACACAAGCTACTTATAAGCTACTTACAAGATATACACAATATAATTGGGTAACAGTGACAGAATACAACTTGATCCCTGTGTAAATAAGGAAAAGAGAAACATGGTATTTCAAAAGGGACACAAGGTGTAAAGCGATTGCGTAAGGTGAGTCATTAACCCAGTGTAGATCAGGGTTCAATTATATTGTATGGATGATTTACGAAAGTCAATTGGCTATGTAACTTCTCGATATATTTAACTTGTTATGAATTGATATAAAAAAAGAAAGCCCTGCATAAATTGCAGGGCTTCGAACTTTAATTCTTAAAAATATTAGACTACTATGCTAGTTTAACATTTACCGCGTTTAATCCTTTTCTTCCTTCTTGAAGTTCGTAAGTTACGTCGTCATCTTCTCTGATTTGGTCAACCAAACCTGAAACGTGAACGAAGTATTCCTTGTCAGATTCACTGTCTTTAATAAAACCGAATCCTTTAGATTCGTTGAAAAATTTAACTTTACCTGTTTTCATAATAATTAATAAAAAAATTGAAATATTGATGCAAATATAAATAATTTTCAATTGATAGTTAATAAAATCTAAAATAAATATGATTTAGTGTAAAATAAATTAAAGTTAAGCATTGTTTATTCACACTGGAAGCTATTTGAAACACCTATTTATTTATTAATCATCAGAAAATCAGCCATATTTTGAATAATCATTGATTAATTGTTTAAAAGGTCATTGCTTATCGCCTGAAGCGTTTGTTTCTTGAGATCCGTCTTTACGAGCACCGAAATATTGTGATGGCTTCCACCATAGGAAATCATGCGAATCTGGATATTTTTCAAGGCTGTAAATACTTCGGCAGCAAATCCGGTTTCTTCAGCGATTAAATCACCCACAATACATACGATGGTCAGATAAGTATCAACTTCCACTTCGCCATATTCTTTTAATTCCGAAACAATCTCATTCAGATGTTTCGTATTGTCAATGGTCAATGATACTGACACTTCTGAGGTTGAAATCATATCAATCGGAGTCTTGAAGAACTCGAATATCTCGAATACGTTTTTCAGGAACCCGTATGCATTTAACATTCGGTATGAACGAATCTTAATAGCTGTAATTCCATCTTTGGCGGCCACTGCCTTGATTCCATGACCGATTGATTCGGAGGTGATCAAAGTTCCCGAATCACTTGGATGCATGGTATTTTTCAGGCGTACGGGTATGTTCTGTAATTTTGCAGGCAGAACTGTTTGAGGATGAAGAATTTTTGCACCAAAATAGGCTAGCTCGGCAGCTTCATCGAATGAAAGCTGGTCGATCTTTTTGGTATTTTCAACGTAGCGAGGGTCATTGTTGTGGAAACCATCAATATCGGTCCAGATTTCAATTTCTTCAGCTAAAATGGCAGCACCGATTAACGAGGCAGTATAGTCACTTCCTCCACGCTGAAGGTTATCGATATTGCCTTCTGCATTCCGGCAAATGAACCCCTGAGTGACATAGTAATCAGCATCTTCTGATTGTTGAAGTGCCTTCGCAATATTTTCGCGAATGAAATAGGAGTCAGCTGCTTTTTCACTGTCAATTTTCATAAAATCCAAAGCAGGAAGGTTCACACATTTGTATCCGTTTTCGAGCATCAATTCAGTAAACAGCCCTGTTGAAAGCAATTCACCCTGAGCGACAATGGTGTTCTCGCCTACCTCATTAAAATCTCCGGATGTGAGTGATTTAATAGTTTGGAAGATTTCGGAAACAATTGCCTTGCCCTTTTCCTTCTTATCCGCAGTGGTATATAAATCGTTGACCACTTTGAAGTATTTGATTTCCAATTGACTGATTACCTGCCTGGCTGAATCCTTGTTTTTTTTCTGAAGGTAGTTGGCAATTTCAACAAGAGAATTGGTCGTTCCCGACATGGCCGACAATACAACTATTTTCTTATTCCCATCCGCAATAAGCTGCATCACAGCGCGCATGTTATGGACTGTGCCTACGGAGGTTCCTCCAAATTTTAATACCTTCATTTAATTATAATTTGTTTTTTTTATTGTTATCTGAATCTTGCACGTGAAAAGTTAGGCTTTGATTTGCTCAACAAACATGCTTGTTTTAAAGTGATACTATTTATGTATAAGTAGTCAATGTTTAATGTTAAAAGATTAAAGCATAAAGTTAGACAATTACTTTCAACTTTGAACCTTTAACTATAAACTATTTCTAAAAAGTTCCAAAAATAGAATGTCTGACCGAATTAAAAAAGATGGTTGAATAAATATGAAAATCTTCACGGTTGGTGTTCAATTTTCTTTCTATATACAGTACAGGCTCACCGACATGCAGTTTTAACAGGTTGCCAATCAGTTGATCAGCTTTGATGGCTTTTAATTTTTGTTCACCACCTTTTATTTCAATCTGATAATGATCCCGTAGGGTTTCAAACAAGGATTTATTTTCGAATGAACGGCTCGAAAACCTGGACAAATTAATATTGGGGATGTGGTTGATGTCATAAAATACAGGTTGTTCATCAACCAAACGAAGGCGTTCCATATATATACAACCCGATTCTGATTCGATTTCAGAAAGTTCAAAAGGAAAATTCTCAGGCCAGGGTTTGATTTGTGGCTTTTGCAATATCTGCGTTTGCAAATATTGGTTCCCTATGGCCGATGCAGTTCCTGAAATACTCAAAATCCCAATCTCCTGAGGCGGTTTCCTAACAATGCTACCTTTCCCTTGTCTTTTTTGGATAAATCCTTCCTGAACCAGTGCTTCCAATGCCTGACGAACCGTTGGCCGGGTACTGTTGTGAACGGCACAAAGTTCATTTTCCGAAGGCAACAAACTACCTTCTTCATAAACTCCCGATAGAATATGCTTCCTCAGAATTTCATAGATCTTCTTGTACTGCGGAATTTTATTCTCGTCCGACATAATGGTATGATTTTGAGTCAAAAGTAATATAAAAATTTAATATTTCAACTTTAACTTGTAAATACAAGTAAATTAAATTAGTTTTGATGCCTCAAATCATATTTCATTATAAACGATAGTTATATGGTGTTTTGTGTTAAATGATTATATATAGTTGTATTTACAAGTTGTTAAAGTTGTTAAAACAAATCAGATATGGCAATTGCAGTTTTAATGCCTCGTCAGGGGCAGTCGGTTGAGACGTGTATATTAGGAGAATGGTATAAGAAAAAGGGCGATGACGTGAAGGTGGGTGATCTTCTTTTTTCATATGAAACAGACAAAGCATCCTTTGAAGAAGATGCCAAAGTGGATGGCATTTTGCTTGATGTCTTTTTTGTTGAAGGTGATGAAGTTCCGGTATTGGTGAATGTGGCCGTTATTGGTAATGTTGGAGAATCAGTTGATGAATTTCGTCCTGGAGGCGCTGTTCCTGAATCCGTTACTGCTGAAAATATTGCTTCTGCAACAATATCTGAGTTGAAAGTTTCTGCTTCGGAAGTTAAAATATTGGCTGAGGTCTCAGGAAAAATAAAAATATCACCCCGTGCCAAACATGCTGCTGCGAAAATGGGAGTGGACTATCAACAACTTCAGGGTACCGGTCCTGAAGGACGAATTATTGAACGCGATATTGAAGCTGCTGCATTGGTAATGCCAAAACTTACTCCTCTGGCCCAGGAAAAGGCTAAAGCGGAAGGTCTGAAGGCAGGCGAAACTACCAGCGGAATTGGGGGTAAGGTAGTTGCAAAAGATCTGGTATCTTACAATCAGATTTACAGCGACGATTTTGAAGTGAAGAAGTTGACCAACATGCGCAAGCTAATTGCAAAAGCAATGCATGATTCATTGCAGAATTCTGCTCAGCTAACCCACCACATGAGTGCAGATGCCCGCAAGATTATGGCTCTGCGCAAAAAATTCAAGAAAGAGTTGGATGCTGGAAAAATAACTCAAAATATCACCATCAACGATTTGGTATGTTTTGCGGCCATTAAAGCGTTGAAGAAATTTCCGCAGGTAAACACTCATTTTATTGGTGACAGTATGCGCTGGTTTAAAAAAGTGCATCTTGGTTTGGCAGTAGATACGGATCGTGGACTGATGGTTGCAGCCATTAAAAATGCGGATGATCTTTCGCTTGAAGGACTTTCGGCACAGATGAATTCTGTTGCTGCCCAATGCCGCAAAGGAAATGTAAGTCCTGAGTTGCTGGCTCCTGAAGCTGCTACATTCACTATCTCCAATCTTGGCAATTACGGGGTGGAAATGTTTACTCCGGTCATCAATATACCTCAGACAGCCATTTTAGGGGTTTGTACCATTGTTCCCCGACCAAAAGATTTGGGAGATGGAGTTTATGGATTTGTGCCAATGATCGGTTTGTCGCTTACCTATGATCACCAGGCGTTGGATGGCGGTGAAGCCACTTTGTTTTTGAGAGAGATTAAAGAACAAATTGAGAATTTAGAAATTTAAAAGAGACATAAGATATTAGATTATAGACATAAGACAAGGCATCACTATACGGACAATTGTCAATAGTGCGAGGTTCTGTCTAATATCTAATATCTAATATCTATCATCTAAACAAATATAATGAGAAAAATATACGATTTAGCAATAATAGGTGGCGGGCCTGCAGGATATGTAGCTGCTGAACGTGCTGGCGTCAAAGGTTTGAGTGTCATAGTGTTCGATAAACGCGCATTGGGAGGTGTTTGTCTAAATGAAGGTTGCATCCCCACTAAGACTTTACTGAACTCGGCTAAGGTATTGGAGTTTGCACATGAAGCCGAAAAATATGGCATCAAGGTGGAAAATATCTCCATTGATTTCAAAAAAATAATGTCTCGCAAGGATAAGATTGTACGCAAGTTGGTTTCTGGAGTGGGAGCCAAAATGAAACATGCAAAAGCCGATGTAGTGATTGCCAATGCGGTCATTAGGGAGAAGAGGGGAGAAGTGATCACCATTGATGCCGACAATCAGGAATATCAAGCTACCCGTCTGTTGATTTGTACCGGTTCCGAAGCGGCAGTACCACCTATACCGGGTTTGGATGCAACCCTGATTGTGACCAACCGTGAAATACTTCAATTAAAAGAATGCCCCAAAAGCCTGGTAATCATTGGTGGTGGAGTGATTGGCAGCGAGTTTGCTGATTTTTTTAATGCCATGGGAACCAAAGTAACTGTTATTGAGATGCTTCCTGAAATATTGACCGGAGTAGATGAAGAAATCGCAGCCTTCGTTCGTAAAGAATTTGAAAAGAAGGGGGTGGAATATCACTTAAATGCCCGGGTAACCAAACTGAACGGCAAAGAAGTAGTGTTCGAGAAAGACGGTATTGAACAACGCATTACAGGTGATGAGGTATTGCTATCTGTAGGACGCAAAGCCAATGTTGCAGGAATCGGGTTGGAAAATATAGGAGTAGAATTTACGCCGCGTGGTGTGAAAATTGATCAGAACTGTCGTACTAATATACCAAATGTATATGCTGCCGGTGATATTACTGGGTTCTCATTACTGGCTCATACAGCTAGTCGAGAAGGAGAAGTAGCGGTAAACCATATAATGGGTCGCAAAGATGTGATGCGCTACGATGCCATTCCGGGGGTAGTATATACTCATCCGGAGATTGCAGGCGTTGGCTTGACAGAATCTGCTGCCAAAGAAAAGGGAATTGAAGTAGAAGTTAAACAATTACCGATGGCCTACGCCGGAAGGTTTGTTGTCGAGAATGAAGGCAAAGATGGTTTCTGTAAGGTGATCGTCGGTAAAAAATACCGCGAAATACTTGGAATACACATGGTTGGCGGCGTTTGTTCAGAAATGATCTGGGGTGCCTGTGCCATCATCGAAGCGCAATTACGTGTTCAGGATGTCGAAGAAATCGTATTTCCACATCCTACTGTGAGTGAGATTATCAAAGAAACAATATTTCAATTCTGAAGTAGTTTAAAGTTTAAAGTTCAAAGTTTAAAGTTACGTGCCGATCCGGGTACAGCAGTATACTAGCGCTATGAATGAGGTTGTTGGGTAAGAGTCATTTCAAGGTTTAAAGTTTAAAGATTAAAGATTAAAGTTATGGCAAAAATTGAACGATTTGAAGACATTAAAGCATGGCAACTCGCAAGGGCATTATGCAAACAAATTCATGGTTTTACTTTAAAGCCTGCGTTTTCAAGAGATTATCGACTGATCGGACAAATTAAAGGATCTTCAGGTTCAATCATGGATAATATTGCAGAAGGTTTTGAACGTAACGGCAATCGTGAGTTTATACAATTTTTGTCCATTTCAAAAGGTTCTTCAGGAGAAACACGTTCTCAATTATATCGTGCTATTGATAATGAGTATATTACAAAGGAAGAATTTGATACCACATTTCAAAAAGTTGAAGAGGTCAGTAAGTTAATTTGTGGATTCATGGAGTATCTGAATCAATCGGAAATAAAAGGGTCTAAATTCAAGTAAAAAAAATATGAGAGTTTAAAGTTTGAGTCCATTACGAAAAGTCTAATTTTATGGAAGAGTATAAATTATAAAGGTTAAGGTTTAAAGTTGCGTGGCGATCGGGGATCGGCTGCGAAGTTCGATATTTACAGTTGCAGCCATGATCGGCAAGCAACTTTAAACATTGAACTTTAAACTTTAAACTCACACATCAAAAGAACAAAACATATAAAAACAAAAACTATAATATTTATAAGAAATGCCAAAATCACAATTTATTAATCCAACGGAAGTCAGGAAAGCCGGTGAAGTTACCTTCAGCCCAATTCCTGTAAACCAGTACAACAAAACAGTCGAAGAGGAAAAGGCCAATTTCTCAAACGAGGATTTGCTAAGGATATACCGCGATATGGTGGTAATTCGAGAGTTTGAAACGATGCTGAACCTGATTAAGATTCGAGGTGATTATAACGGCATTGCTTACAATCATCCGGGACCTGCCCACTTGTCTATAGGACAGGAAGCTGCTGCCGTAGGTATGGCTTATACGCTTGGCGTTGAAGATTTTATCTTTGGATCGCACCGCAGCCATGGTGAAATTCTGGCCAAGGGATTGTCTGCAATCGCAAAATTGAATGACGATCAACTTATTCATGTGATGGAAAGTCATTTCGATGGAATCACATTTGCCCCCGTTAAAAGCAATCACTCCGGAACGGTAAAAGAACTCGCTGTGAAATTCCTGATTTATGGTACGCTGGCTGAAATATTTGCACGTGAAACTGGTTTCAACAAAGGTTTGGGTGGTTCGATGCATGCTTTCTTTACCCCATTCGGTGTATATCCCAACAATGCCATTGTGGGTGGTTCCGGCGATATCGCAGTTGGTGCAGCTTTGTACAAAAAAGTTAACCGTAAACCGGGTATCGTCGTTGCCAATATTGGTGATGCTTCTATGGCTTGCGGACCAGTTTGGGAAGGTCTCGCTTTTGCCACCATGGATCAGTTTACACAGTTGTGGGAAGGCGATATGAAAGGCGGACTTCCGCTGATTATCAATATCATGAACAACCAATACGGCATGGGCGGACAAACCTGTGGAGAAACAATGGGCTACAACATTGCGGCTCGTATCGGTGCCGGTGTGAATTGCGATCAGCTTCATGCCGAACGGGTAGATGGTTACAATCCGCTTGCTGTGATTGATGCATACAAACGCAAGCGCAAA
>Ga0209123_1003292_pt1 | contig 12315 bp, 9 predicted proteins | sample BarGraIncu00431A_FD_184500 | JGI IMG/M metagenome (GOLD analysis project Ga0209123, IMG submission 184500) | Arctic peat soil microbial communities from Barrow, Alaska, USA - Barrow Graham LP Incubations 004-31A (SPAdes) (version 2) | ecosystem: Environmental > Terrestrial > Soil > Wetlands >...
AAGCGGCTGTTGCTTTTGCCAAACAAAAAAGAAGAAAAAAGATATATGCATGCACATCATCTGTAGGTCCAGGTGCTGCTAATATGATAACTGCAGCAGCAACAGCTACGGCAAATAATATACCTGTATTGTTACTGCCAGGTGATACATTTGCTACAAGGCAACCAGATCCTGTACTTCAACAAGTAGAACAAGAGCATAATGCTTCTATTAGTACGAATGATGCATTTAAACCTGTAACTAAATATTGGGATAGAGTGAGCAGACCAGAACAATTAATGTCAGCTATGGTAAATGCAATGAGAGTATTAACAGATGAAGGTGATACTGGCGCAGTATGTATTGCTTTACCACAGGATGTTCAAGCAGAAGCTTATAATTATCCAGAATATTTTTTTAAGAAGAAAGTGCATAGAATTGAAAGAAGAAAAGGTACAGATGCAGAACTAGAGGATGCTATAAATTTAATAAGTAGAAAGAAAAAACCATTAATTATTTGTGGTGGAGGCGCCAAATATTCAGAAGCAGGGGAGGAACTAAAAAAATTTGCTCAGGAATTTAATATACCAATTTGTGAAACACAGGCTGGAAAAAGCGCAATAGAATCAACTTATAATCTAAATTTAGGTGGGGTTGGAGTTACAGGTAATCTTGCTGCAAATCTTATAGCTAAAGATGCTGATTTGATAATAGGACTTGGAACAAGATTTACAGATTTCACAACGGGTTCTAAAGGATTATTTAAAAATGATGAAGTTGATTTCCTAACTATAAATACATCAAGGTATAATGCAAATAAAATGGATGCTACTAAAATAGTTGGGGATGTATTGGTTAATATTGAGCAGCTTAGATATAAGCTTATTGAAAAAGGATATAAGAGTAAATATAACAATGAAATTTCTGATGCTAAAAGGAAATGGGAAAAAGAAGCTCTGAGATTATATAGTATAAAATATAGTGAAAATGATTTTAAACCAGAGGTATCAAGGCAAAATGAAGCGAGTTTAAAGGAGTTCTATGAACTTTGCGGACAAGCACTTCCACAAACTACAGCTATAGGTGAAATTAATAGTTTTCTTAAAAAAGATTATGTTGTAGTTGGTGCATCGGGTAGTTTACCAGGGGATCTACAAAGATTATGGGCTTCAAGCGATAAGTATAGTTACCATATGGAATATGGGTTTTCATGTATGGGATATGAAATATCAGGTGCTTTAGGCGTTAAGCTTGCAGAACCTAATAAAGAAGTTTATGCAATGGTTGGTGATGGAAGTTACTTAATGCTTCATTCGGAACTTGTAACTTCTATTCAAGAAAATAAAAAGATAAATATATTATTATTTGATAACAGTGGATTTGGTTGCATTAACAATCTAGAAATGGGAAATGGGATGAATAGCTTTGGAACAGAATTTAGATATAGAAATGAAAAAAGCGGCAAGCTTAATGGTGGCTTAATTCCAATAGATTTTGCAAAATGCGCAGAAGGCTATGGAGTGAAAAGCTATACAGTTAAAACAATAGAAGAACTAAAACAAGCACTGGTAGATGCAAAGAAGCAAACTAGATCTACTTTAATAGATATAAAAACACTACCAAAAACAATGACTAATGGTTATGAGGCCTGGTGGAATGTAGGAGTTGCTGAGGTTTCTAATAAAGATTCAATAAAAAATGCTTATATTGATAAAAAAGATAATCTTATAAATGCAAGAAAATACTAAAATAGAAGGAGATGCTATTATGTTGAAAATCGGAATTATTGGTGCAGGAAGAATTGGCAAGGTACATGGTGAAAGTATATCAAAATATGTTAAAAATGCTGAAATTAAGTCAATTGCTGATAAATATTTAAATGATGCTACAAGAGAATGGGCAAAAGAAAAGGGGATTTCTGAAGTATATACTGACTATAAAAAAATATTGAGTGATCCAGAAATTGATGCGGTATTAATTTGCTCTTCAACAGATACACACTCACCAATATCAATAGAAGCAATAAAGGCAGGCAAACACGTTTTTTGTGAAAAACCAATTGATCATGATTTATCTAGAATAAAAGAAGTTATTGATGAATTAGGCAAATCTAAGGTTAAGTATCAAGTAGGTTTTAATAGAAGATTTGATCATAATTTTATATCAGTTAAAAAAGCGGTTGTTGCTGGGAAAATTGGACAACCTCATATTTTGAAAATAACTTCTAGAGATCCTGAGGCACCTTCAATTGATTATGTAAAAGTTTCTGGTGGAATGTTCTTAGATATGACAATTCATGATTTTGATATGGCGAGATACCTTTTAGATAGTGAAGTTGAGGAGGTATATGCAGCTGGTGGGGTATTAATTGATAAGGCTATAGGTGAGGCTGGAGATATTGATACAGCTATTATAACACTAAGGATGAAAAATGGGACTTTAGCGGTTATTGATAACTCGAGGCAGTCAGCTTATGGATATGATCAAAGGGCAGAAGTATTTGGATCATTAGGTCAAGTTGCAGTAGAAAATGATATAGCTTCATCGGCAGTAATATCAAATGCTGCAGGTGTTACTGGAGAAAAACCATTATTTTTCTTCTTAGAAAGATATATGCAGGCCTACGCACAGGAAGTAACAGAATTTATTGATGCAATTGTCAATAATACAGATACACCTGTAAACGCAGAAGATGGTTTACAAGCTGTATTAATTGGTGTTGCTGCTACAAAATCATTACATGAGAACAGACCAGTAAAATTATCTGAAATCAAATTTTAATTGAAAGGGGTGTTAATTATGTTAGATAGTAAAAAAATTAAATTAGGTATTGCTCCAATTGCATGGACAAATGATGATATGCCAGATTTAGGAAAAGAAAACACTTTTGATCAGTGCTTGAGTGAAGCTGCATTAGCAGGATTTAAAGGCACTGAAGTAGGAAACAAATATCCCAAGGATGTTAACGTATTAAAAAAGGCATTAGAACTTAGAGGACTTAAAATCGCAAGTGCTTGGTTTAGTTCATTTTTAACTACGAAACCGTATGAAGAAACTGAAGAGGAGTTTATTAAGCATAGAGATTTTCTACATGCTTTGGGAGCTAAGGTAATCGTTGTAGCTGAGCAAGGACACAGTGTACAAGGGCAATTAGAAACTCCTGTATTTGATGGAAAGTACTATTTTAACGAGGAAGAATGGAAACTACTTGGAAATGGATTAAACAAGTTAGGAAAGTTAGCTAAGGATAAGGGAATGAAACTTGTTTACCATCATCATATGGGAACAGGAGTGCAAACGACAGAAGAAATAGACAAGCTTATGAGCATTACTGATGAAAATTTAGTTTACTTGTTGTTTGATTCAGGTCATTTAGTATATTCAGGCGAAGATCATATAGCAATTCTTAAAAAATATATAAATAGAATTAAGCATGTTCATTTAAAAGATGTTAGACCGGAGATAGTAAAAAAAGTTAAAGAGGAAAAGCGTAGTTTCCTAAATGGAGTTAGATTAGGAGCATTTACAGTACCCGGTGATGGAAGCATAGATTTTGAGCCGATTTTTAAGATTTTGTCAGATAATAACTACGAGGGTTGGCTACTAGTGGAAGCAGAGCAAGACCCAGCAAAGGCAAATCCATTTGAATATGCAGTTAAAGCTAGAAAATATATTAAGGAAAAATGTGGAGTATAATCTTATTGTAATTTTGATCTTATTTTATTGGTAGAGTTATCTAAAAAAGATAACTTTACTTTTTTAAGCCATTAAATAATCAATAAAATGTATTAAGTGCCTAGTAATATATAACCATAGAAAAAAATGGTTTGAATTATTATTCCAAGTTATTAGAATATTGGTATAACTTGTTCATATGACTGTAATCTTTTAGTACCTTAGTAGTTAAATAGATATATTTATATGATTTACTATTGACGTATGTTGGTTAAGTTGTGTATAATTATAAGAAGAAGTGACAGAAACTTACCAATATGTATTAGATAACGTGTGACTTGTTTATGTTAAATCATGTAATTTGTAATTTAAATAGGGATACTATATATAAGCCTATGTTTACTGAAATATTATGAAAAATATAATATTTTAATACCCAAAATATGAAGAAAGGATATTTTATAATGAAAACTAATAGGATCAAAAAAATTGAGGAATATATATTAAGCAATGAGTCAGTTAGTTTAGACTCATTATGTGATGTATTTAAAATTTCAAAAAACACAATTAGAAGAGATATAAATGAAATTGAAAAAAAAGGAAGCATAAAAAAAGTATATGGCGGAGTAACATCTGTTGTTAAAAATTTAATACCTTTCGAAGAGAGAAATATTAAAAACAATTATAAAAAAATAGCAATAGCTAAGGCTGCATGTGAATTTGTAAAAGATGGAGATGTTATATTCATAGATTCTGGTACAACAACCCTTAACATGATAGATTTCTTAAAAAATAGAAATGATGTAACTATATTGACTAATAATCTGAATGTTATAGTAAATGCACTTCCATTTCCAAATTTAAATGTTATTTGTACAGGAGGCAGTCTAATAAGAAAAACAAATTCTTTTGAGGTCATAAATACCCTCTCTATATTTAAAGACTACAATATTAGTAAAACATTTATGGCAGCCACAGGCATTTCTATATCTAATGGGGCCACAAATTCTTCACCATTAGAATATAAGCTTAAAAAAGTTATAGTAGAAAAGAGTAATGAGTTATACTTGCTAGTAGATTCTTCTAAATTTGATGTTTCAGCACTTATGACTTATTGTGAATTAAGCGAGATAAATCATCTTGTAACAGATAAAAACCCGCCTGATAAATATATAGAATTCTTTGAAAAAAATAATATTGATGTTATTCTATCTGAATAACGGTTAAAAAAGAGCGATTAGTTTAATATTTAAACTGCTCTTTTTTTTTATGATTTTTTATAAATAAGTAAGGGAATACAGAATAAGTAGCATTATTTGATATCTATGCTATTTGTAGGCTATATCAATCTAACATATGAAGTTTTGTACTTTAATTTTATAAAGCCCCTTATGTGTTAGAACATTCCATTTTAACATATGCTCATTAATATTCTAACTGTTTTGTTTAATTGTTGGTTATTTTGCTGCCAGTCTTTTACAACCAACTCAACCCAATTATATTCATCACTCAATTATATTAATCTTAAATTTAATGTAATAAATATTTTTTTCTTATAACAAAACCATCTTAATTTAGTCAGCACTATTCTTTAATTTCCTGTTAACTTAAGGAAATATAGTTCAACAGTTTATTGAAAATACAATAAATGCTCAATATATAATCAAAACTTGATATATATTTATAATTGTTATTGACTTTTTGCACTTAATATTAGTATAATATAATCATAACATAACAAACAAATAACAAAAATAAAACTAAACCATAGTTTTAGGGGGTAATGTAATGAATAGTTGTTTTATAAAAACAATGAAAATACTTACGATTAGTAATAATAGTTAATATTGTGTTTGTAAACGGTTTATGTAAACGGTTTGTGTACGATCTCAAAAATAAATATAGTGAGATTATGCAATAAGAATAATCTTGCATAGTGTTTCACGACTAAAAATTAGGAGAATCAATGGTTTAGAAATTTTACAAGTCACTAATTATATAATTGGAGGAATTATTATGGAATTCGAACGAGATCCTAAGAAAAAAAGATTTTTTGCAAAAATAGCTACTGTATCAACTCTTGGTGGACTTTTATTTGGTTATGATACGGGGGTAATTAATGGATCACTGTCTTACATGACCAGAAAGGATCAATTAAATTTAAATCCTATGACTGAAGGACTTGTTACAAGTGGATTATTATTTGGTGCCGCTCTAGGCGCAGTAATAGGAGGAAGTTTATCTGATAAATACGGTAGAAAAACAATAATTAAACTTCTTGCTATAGTTTTTGTCTTTGCAACATTAGGTTGTGCAATTTCACCTACTGCATCAATTTTAATTTCTTGTAGATTTATATTAGGACTAGCTGTAGGAGGTGCATCAGTTATTGTACCAACGTTTTTAGCTGAAATATCGCCTACAGAAGTAAGGGGTAGTATTGTTACTCGAAATGAAGTTATGATCGTAATTGGACAATTATTAGCTTATATTTTGAATGCGATTTTAGGAAATGTTTTCAATACTCCTAGCATTTGGCGCTATATGATAGTTATTGCTACTATACCAGCACTTATTTTATGGGTTGGAATGTTTACAGTTCCTGAAACTCCAAGATGGTTAGCTGCTAACGGAAAAATTTCAGAAGCATTGGAAGTTTTAAGGAAAATCCGTACTCAACATCAAGCAGATGATGAAATTAAACAAATATCAGATATTATTGAAGCAGAGAAACATTTAGAACGTGCTACCTTTAAAGATTTAAATATTCCATGGATTCGTCACCTTGTATTAATTGGAATTGGAATAGCCATTACACAACAAATTCCGGGAATTAATATAATGATGTATTATGGAACATCGATTTTGGAGAAAGCTGGTTTTGGAACTCAAGTAGCATTAGTAGCTAATATTGGAAATGGATTAATGTCTGTTACTGCAGCACTTGTGTATATGAAGTTTTTTGCAAATAGATTCGGTCGTAGATTTCTATTATTAGTAGGACTTACTGGAACTACTATAACAATGCTTTTGATGACTATTACTACAAATGTGTTAGCTGGGTCACCTGTACTACCATACGTTGTACTTACTTTAACTATAATTTTCTTAGCTTTCTTCCAAGGGTGTCTTGGACCAATAGCTTGGTTATTACTAGCCGAAATTTTTCCACTAAGAATAAGAGGACTAGGAATGGGTATTTCAGTATTTTTCCTATGGATTACTAACTTTTTCATTGGTCTCCTTTTCCCTACAATGTTAAGCAATTTAGGTCTATCTGGTTCATTTTCAGTATTTGTAGTGTTAGGTATTATGGGCTGGATATTTGTATATAAGTGTGTACCAGAAACACTTGGTAAATCTCTAGAAGAATTAGAAAAACAATTTAAAAGTTACAAATCAAAAAAACAAAAATTACAGATAAATGTAAGTAAATAAATAAGGGAGGAACACATTATGCCTTATCAGGAGTTTTCATACCATTAGTAACACCATTTAAAGGTGATGAGGTTGATTATGTATCTTATAAAAGGCTAATAGAATTTTATCTAACTAAAGGTGTACATGGATTTATTACTTTAGGAACAACTAGTGAAAGTCCTACAGTCTCGGACTTGGAATATGTGAAGATAATTGAAAAAGCTATAGAATATACTAATGGGGCAGTCCCTATTTATGTTGGATTAGGTGGAAATAATAAAGAAGCATTAGAAATCTGGGAAAAATTATATAAATTTATTCCAATGCTATTTAAAGAACCTAACCCAGTACCCTTGAAATATTATTTAAGAAAATTAGGGCTAATAAATTCATCTGAGGTTAGATCACCTCTAGTGGAAATTACAGGAAAATTACAAGAGAAAATAGATACAATACGGGGGGAATAAAAAATGACAAATGTTAATGTAGGAATTGTAGGGTTAGGGAGATTAGGTAAAATACATGCATTAAACTTATCAAAACAAATACCTGGTTGTAGTCTTGTAGCTGCATGTAGTTTAGTCCAAGACGAACTGGATTTTGCAGTAAATAATCTTGGAGTTACAGAAACTTATACAACATACGAAGAAATGATTGAAAGTTCGAATCTTAATGCAGTATGTATTGTATCTCCATCAGGTTTTCATTGCAAACAGATCAGGCAAGCTATGGATAAAAACTTACATGTGTTTAGTGAAAAACCGATAGGAATCGATATTAAAGATATTGAAGAAACTCAAAGAGTTATTCAAACTCATCCCCATCAAGTTTTCATGTTAGGATTTATGAGGCGCTATGATGAATCCTATAAATATGCTAAAAAAATGGTTGATGACGGAGAATTAGGAGAATTAACTATTGTTCGTAGTTATGGAATAGATCCAAGTACGGGTATGGAAAGTTTTGTGAAATTCGCAGGTAATAGTAATAGTGGTGGTTTGTTTGCCGATATGTCTATCCATGATATTGATTTAGTAAGATGGTTTACAAAAAAAGAAATTTCTAAAGTATGGGCAATGGGAAAGAATGCAGCTTATCCAGAACTTGATAAAGTGCACGAACTAGAAACTGGAGCAGCAATGATGCAATTAGAAGATAAAACTATGGCAATTTTAGTAGCAGGCAGAAACTGTCTTCATGGTTATCATGTAGAGACAGAGCTAATAGGAACAAAAGGGATGCTTCGTATTGCGACAGTTCCTGAAAAAAATTTGGTAACAGTAATGAATGAGAATGGCGTTATTAGACCATGTTCTCAAAATTTTCCCGAAAGGTTCAAGCAAGCATTTATCAGTGAACTAAAAGAATTCATTTCATGCATACAAGAAAAACGCCAACCGGAAGTAAAAGCATTTGATGCATTACAAGCTACAATTGTTGCACTTGCTTGTAAAAAATCTTGTGAAACTAATGAAATAGTTGAAATTAAATAATATGTAGCTATTAATTAATAGCTAACTTACAGAAAAGTGAGGATGATAATAATGTTTGAATTTTTTAAAAAAGATAAAGAGGAAAAGTGTATAATACTAAAATCTCCAGTTGTGGGAAGAGTTTTTGATATGTCAGAAATGCCTGATGAATTGTTTTCAAAAAAAACATTAGGAGATGGAGTAGGATTTGAATCGACTGATGGAATATTATATGCGCCAGCTGATGGGGAAATTCTTCAAGTATTCCCTACAAAACATGCTTTGATTTTAAGGACTAAAGAGGGAATAGAAATACTACTTCACATAGGAATTGATACATTACTGATGGAGGGTGAGGGATTTGAGGCTTTTACTGAAAAGGGAAAGCATGTTAAAACAGGAGATAAATTATTAACTTTTGATAACGAATTAATAAAAGCTAAAGTTAAATCTAATTTAAGTGTATTAGTTGTTACAAATAATGCCTTAATAGAATCTATTGATATTAAATTAGGTAATGTAGACAAGAATAATGAAGTACTTAAAATAAAATTAAAGAAATAGCAGTTTCCTCAACGTATTTTATAAGCTTTCAACCCTACGTAAAGGTATATATTTACGTAGGGTTATTTATTTTTATATTAAAAATAAATTTTAGATTAATGATGAATTCGACTAAAACATACTCAAAAGTTTAATAAAACAATTTAATGTACGATTACTATTGACATGTGTTGGTTAAGTTATGTATAATGTAACCAACAAGTGAAAATAAAACAACAATATAGGAGGTTGAATAATGAGCAACTTATTTTTAATACCCAGATATATAATTACTGGAAAAGATGCACTTAATATAGCGGGTGAAAACGTTAAGAAGCTAGGGAAGAAAGCTTTAATTGTAACTGACGATATGATGGTTAAACTTGGAAACTTAAAAAAGGTAACAGATATGTTGGAGAGTATTAATATTGAATATGAAGTTTACAGTGAAGTTAACAGTGAACCGACAGATGTTATGGTAAATGGGGGGATTTTAGCTTATAAACAAGGAAAGTGTGACTTCTTAATTGGATTAGGCGGAGGAAGTCCTATAGATACAATGAAAGCTGTAGGAGCTATGATAACGAATACAGGTGAAATTAATGATTATTTAGGAAAAGTAATCCCTAATGCAACACCTCCTTTAGTGGCATTTCCTACAACAGCTGGAACGGGTTCGGAAGCAACTCAGTTTACTATAATATCAGACACAAAGAGAGATATTAAAATGTTGCTAAAGGGATCCTATTTAATGCCGACTTTAGCAATAATAGACCCGATTTTTACAGCAACTGCGCCACCTAAGGTAACTGCAGCTACAGGACTAGATGCATTAACACATGCAATTGAATCATATACATCAAAAAAATCGCAACCTATGTCAGATACATTTGCAATCTCTGCGATTAAAAGGATAAATAAATATTTACTAAAAGCATATCAAAATGTGAATGATGTGGAAGCTAGGACCGAAATGTCAATAGCCGCACTGGAGGCTGGAATTTCTTTTAATAATTCTTCAGTAACAATAGTTCACGGGATGAGTAGACCAATAGGTGCACTTTATCATGTACCACATGGTTTATCTAATGCTATGCTATTGCAAGATTGTTTAAACTTTGCACTTGAGGGGGCCCCAGAAAGATTTTGTGATTTAGCTAAGGCTATAGGTATTTATAAAAAAGATGAGAGTGATTTGGAAGCAGGGAAAGCTTTTATAGATCAAGTTGGAAAGTTATGTAAAGACTTGAACATCCAAACCCTTGAGGAATTTGGTGTTAATAAACAAAAATTCACTGATAATTTAGAGAAAATGGCGCTTGATGCCATAGCCAGTGGAAGTCCGGGGAATACAAAAAGGAATACTACTAAGGAAGACATAATTAATATTTATAAATCATTATGGAAAAAATAACAATAATATGAAGTTAACATAGAGATTATGGATGACGCAAAACAATGAACAACCAAATTTAGGAGGCCATTAATATGGATTTTAATTTATCAAAGGAACAAGAACTGGTAATCAATATAGCAAGAGAGTTTTCACAAAATGAGCTTAAACCTATAACAATTGATAATGATGAGACTAGGGAATTCCCTATAGATGCATACAAGAAGTTGGGATCAATGGGGATGCTGGGATTACCTTATTCAAAAGATTACGGTGGTTCAGGTGGAGATTATTTATCATATGTTTTAGCTGTAGAAGAAGTTTCAAAGGTACATGCTTCACTAGGCATTGCATATTCAGTTAGTGTATCACTTTGTGCAGGAGGAATATTTAGTAGTGCTTCCGAGGAGCTAAAGAAAAAATATCTTCCAGATATACTATCAGGAAAAAAACTTGGTTCTTTTGGATTAACTGAGCCAAATGCTGGCTCAGACGCATCAGGTGCTCAAACTACAGCATTAAAAAATGGAGATCACTATATATTAAATGGTTCTAAATGCTTCATTACTAATGGATCTTTATCAGAAACATTTTTAGTATTTGCTTTTACAGATAAAAGTTTAGGGACAAAAGGGCTATCAGCATTTATTGTTGAAAAAGATTTTCCAGGATTTTCAATAGGGAAAATTGAAGATACATGTGGTATAAGATCAGCAAAGGTTTCAGAACTTATTTTTAAAGACTGCATAGTTCCAGTTGAAAATTTAGTAGGACTAGAGGGAAAAGGTTTTGGAATAGCAATGAAAACTCTTGATGGTGGAAGAATAGGAGTTGCCGCGCAAGGGCTTGGAATTGCAGAAGGTGCTTTTGAGATAGCAAAAGAGTATTTGAAAGAAAGAAAACAATTTGGAAAACCATTATTTAAAAATCAGTATTTATCATTTAAAATGGCAGAATTAGATCTTGAAATTGAACAAGCTAAGTATATATTATATAAAGCAGCGCTTGATAAACAAGATGGAAAAAGTTATTCGATATCAGCAGCTAAGGCAAAACTTGTGTGTACAGATGTAGCTATGCATGTGACTACAGAGGCAGTACAAATGCTTGGTGGAAATGGGTATATGAGAGAATACAATGTTGAGAGAATGATGAGAGATGCCAAGATTACTCAGATATATGAAGGAACAAATGAAATACAAAAAATGATTATTAGTGGTAGCCTTTTTAGATAACTTGATTTAATTAACATAATTATTTATTGCTCTGTTTTAATAAAAGCAGACTGCAATAAGATAATGTTTAAATATATATTTAAGAATAGTTTTATTAATTATTCAATATATTATATAAAAAAAACAGGGGGAATAAAAATGAATAATATTATTTTTGAAGAAGGAAACGGTATTGCAAAGATTATCATTAATAGACCTAAAGCTCTTAATGCTTTAAACAGCGAGACTATAAAAGAGTTAGGAACAGTTATAAATGAAATATCAGAAAGAGATGATATAAAAGTCGTAATAATTACTGGCGCAGGCGAAAAGTCTTTTGTAGCAGGTGCTGATATAACTGAAATGAAAGATTTAACTGCGATACAAGCTAAAGAACTCTCACGTAAAGCACAAAAGGTATTTTCAGAAATTGAAAATATGCCTCAGGCAGTTATTGCTGCAGTTAATGGCTATGCTCTTGGTGGTGGATGTGAACTCTCTATGTGTTGTGATATAAGACTTATTTCATCTAAAGCAAGGTTTGGTCAACCAGAAGTTGGCTTAGGAATAATTCCAGGATTCGCTGGAACGCAAAGACTCCCTAGATTAATTGGAAAAG
>Ga0209123_1003293_pt1 | contig 12311 bp, 8 predicted proteins | sample BarGraIncu00431A_FD_184500 | JGI IMG/M metagenome (GOLD analysis project Ga0209123, IMG submission 184500) | Arctic peat soil microbial communities from Barrow, Alaska, USA - Barrow Graham LP Incubations 004-31A (SPAdes) (version 2) | ecosystem: Environmental > Terrestrial > Soil > Wetlands >...
GGGTCGATCCCCAGGGGCACGCCGGGAGTTATTCCGAAGTGGCGAGCTTCAGCGTGGAAAAGCCGGCGCGCACCCCTTACGAGTGGCTGGGAGTCGGGGTGGTTTTGCTGATGTTCCTGCTGTAAGGTCAGCAAAGCCATCAACTTGCCCAAGGCTATATCCGCGCGATCGGTCCGATCCGACAGATCCGTCCGAGCCCCGGTAGCCTTTAAAGCCTTAGCTGCGGCCCTGGGCTCTAGCCCACAACCAAGCAGCCCCCAGGACCCCGTTTATGGTCAAAAATATAGCAGCGAAACTGCGACTTCTCCTGCTGCTACTTGCCGTCGTGCTGCTCGTCCTGGGTGGCGAGCAGCTCGGGCTCTACGCCGGGGTCGACACCTATGTCTACGACACCTTTCTAAGGCTTCGGGGCAGCAGGAAGGTCTCCGACCGCATCGTCATCGTCGCCGTCGACGCGGCCTCACTGGCCGAACTCGGGAAGTGGCCACTTCCCCGGCGCGACTACGCAGCACTTTTGGACCGGCTCGCCCAGGCCGACGCGGTCGGCTTCGACCTGCTGCTGATGGAGCCCAGCCCAGACGACAGCCTGTTGCGGGAATCAGTGCTGCGCCAGGGGAGGGTCGTCCTGGCGGAATACCTGGACAGCACCCTGGGCCTCGCCCGCCCGCTGGCACAGCTCTCCCCGTACCATACCGGCCACATCCATATCGAGCCCGGAGTCGACAACACGGCGCGCGAGGTTTTTCACAGCCTCTATCGAAACGGCGTCCTGGTTCCCTCACTCACCTCCGTGCTGCACGACATGGTCTCCGGCACCCCTTTGCCGCGCCAGGGGGCGCCGCACGCGCCGGCTCAGGCCGGGGTGCGCGTCTTCCAGCAGGACCGCCAGAAGATCAATTACTACGGCCCCCCGGGCAGCTTCCGGCAGCTGTCGCTGGCGCGGATTCTCAGCGGCGCTTTCGCGCCGGAGTTTTTCCGGGGCAAAATCGTCCTGGTAGGCCTCACCGCCCCCGGCATCGTGGACGAAATCTCGACCCCCTTCAGCCAGGCCAGGAACAGGATGCCGGGGGTCGAGGTACAGGCGAACATACTGAACAACCTGCTGGACCGGACCTTTCTCTCCGAGGTGTCCGACTGGATCCGTGCCGCCCTCCTGCTGGCGGCCTCGCTGCTGTTGGCGCTCTTTTTCCTGCGCCTCAACGAGAAGAATGCGGCACTTTGCTGGTGCTTCAGCATCGTTCTCGGGGGAATCGCCGCTTCGCTGCTCTTTTTTGGCCGCAACCTCTGGCTCCCCCCCAGCGAGTTTTGCGTCTCCTTCAGCCTGATGTACCTGGTCACCTACCTTTACCGGCTGGATGTCGCGGCACGCAGGCTCGACAAGGAGCACGACGTCATGATCTCCATGCTGGGGTGGGATCCCGATGAAGCACCCGGGCAGGCGGCGCTCAGGGGGCTCTTCGGATTTCTTTCCGAGGGGGGGCTGAACGGCAAGCTCCAGCGCCAGCTGCGCATGACCACCAAGCTCTTGACCCTGCACAAGCAGCTGGAGGTCGCCCTGAAAATGGAGCATGAGGCCCTGGAGAACCAGGTGCGGCTGGTTGAGATGCTCTCCCACGAGTACCGGACTCCGCTTGCCATCATCCGCGCCAACCTGGACATCCTGGAGATGAAGGACGGGGCCGCCGGAGGGGTGCTTTCCACCAACTTCGGCAAGATGAAGCGGGCCATGTCGCGCCTGGTGGAAGTCATGGACGTCTCCCTGGGGCGCGAGCGCCTGGAGAACCTGCACCTGAAGCAGGACCGCAGTGAAATCCAGCTGGTCCCCTTCATGCGCGCCCTGATGGAGGAGACCCGCGAGCTTTGGAGCGAGCGCCAGCTGGAGCTCGACCTCAAGGGGTGCGGCAGCGGCCTGGTCCTTGGGGACCCATCCCTGTTAAAGACCGCCATTTTGAACCTGATCGACAACGCCATCAAGTATTCCGCCGAGAGCGAACCGGTCCGCGTCTCCCTCAGTCTCAGGACCGATCAGGCGCTGGTGCGCGTGCAAAATCACGGTGCCGTCATCCCGGACCATGATCTGAGCCGGGTGTTCGAGAAATACTACCGCGGCACCGGCAGCGGCAACACGCGCGGCGCCGGGCTCGGGCTCTACCTGGTGCGCAGGATCATCGAGCAGTGCGGCGGCACGGTGACGCTGGCCAGCAGCGGGAAGGGGGAGACCCAGGCAACCGTCACCCTCCCCCTGGCACCTGCCTCAGGTGTTTAATCCCCCCTCCAGACCTCCCCCCTCCGGAGGAGGAGAGTCGAAAGGGATGGCCATCACTCAGAAAGCTATTTTTACCTGGAGGTTACCCGATGGACACGGCAATCAAGGTTCTTGTCGTCGAAGATAATCATGACCTGCGCGAGAGCGTCGTGGAATGCCTTACCCTGGCAGGACTTGCCCCGTTCGGCGTCGGTAGCGCCTCCGAGTGCTACCAGGCCCTGGTCTCCGGCGACTTCAATGTCGCCCTGGTGGATATCGGGCTCCCCGACCAGTCGGGGTACGTGCTGGCGAAATACATCCGCGACAACACCGACCTGGCCGTCATCATCCTCACCGCCCGCGATGCGCTGGAGGACCGGGTTAAAGGCTACGACTCCGGGGCTGACCTCTACCTGGTGAAACCGGTGGACTCCCGGGAACTGGCGGCGGCCGTCACCAGCCTGGCGCAGCGCCAGCAGATACGGAGCGAGCCGCAGCCGCCCCACACCCTCGCGGCCGACACCTGGTCGCTGCACCTTGGCTCCTGGAAGCTTGCGGCCCCCAACGGCAACAGCTCGGAACTGACGGCCAAGGAGATGCAGTTTCTTGAGCTTTTGGCCTCCACCCCGGGGCGGGCGGTGGCGCGCGACTCGCTGCTTAACACGCTTTACCTGCGTCACGACGAATATACCAGCCGGTCACTCGATTCCCTGGTCCGGCGCCTGCGGGCCAAGATCACCGCCGACACCGGTGTCCCCGTCCCGATCAAAACCGCCCACGCGGTCGGCTACTGTTTTTCCGCCACGCTGCACACCGTGTGACGCCAATGCTACCCCGGGGCGGTGCACTCTGCCAAGTTAAGGGGCTGGCGCTGTTTGGTCCCCCCTGTGGGAACAGGGGGGAAGCCGAACGTAGTGAGGCAGGGGGGTGTTTGCCTGGGCTAGAGACCCCCCGGTCTCGCTACGCGAGCCTTCCCCCCTGCTCCCACAGGGGGGACCAAACTGCCAAGACGGGGACCTCCGTCCACGGCAAGAACAACAACTGCGAGGAAAGCAATGGACCAGACCAGTCAATTGAAATTGACTCCGACCAATCAAACGACAGGATTGGATCAAATGATTTACTCGACCCAGTATCCGGACCTTTTCCTCGTCCACTGTGCCAAGTGCCATGAGGTGGTCGGCACCCGCAGCATGTGGTGCGACATAGATAATTCCATGAGGCATCTCGACTGCCTTTCCAAGGACCGTCTTAAGCAATTGGAAGCAAAAAGTTAACTATTCCCTCCGGCTTAAACTCTCCCTCCACCCGTTGCCACCACTACCAAGCAGCACGCAAAAAGGCCCTCGGATCGAGGGCCTTTTTTGTGTCACGCGACGCCTGGCTGCCGGGAAATCAGCGCAGCGGGGTCTGGGCGGCGGGGGGCGGCAGCTGCGCCTCGAACTGCTTCTTGTCGTTGCAGCAGCGGTAGGCCTCCTCGGGCGAGATCTTCTTGGTCTTCAGCAGGTCGAGCAGGTGCTGATCCATGAGCTGCATGCCGTCCTTGCGCGCGGTCTGCATGATGGAGGGGATCTGAAAGGTCTTCCCCTCCCGGATCAGGTTCCCGATGGCGGGCGTTCCGACCATGATCTCCAGCGCCGCCACCCTCCCCAGGCCGTCCGCGGTCTTCAGGAGCTGTTGGCAGATGACCCCCCGCAGCGACTCGGAAAGTACGGCGCGCACCTGCTCCTGGCCGTCCTTAGGGAACACGTCCACGATCCGGTCCACCGTCTTCGCAGCGGAGCTGGTGTGCAGGGTGCCGAACACCAGGTGCCCGGTCTCGGCGGCGCTCATGGCGAGGCTGATGGTCTCCAGGTCGCGCATCTCGCCCACCAGGATGACGTCGGGGTCCTCGCGCAGGGCGGCGCGCAGGGCGGTCGAGAAGCTGTCGGAATGCTCGCCGATCTGGCGCTGGTTGAAGAGCGACATCTTATTCTCGTGGATGAACTCGAGCGGGTCCTCCAGGGTCAGGATATGCTCGTTGCGGGTGGAATTAATCAGGTCGATCATGGCGGCGAGGGTCGTCGACTTGCCGCTTCCGGTCGGCCCGGTCACCAGCACCAGCCCCTTTCTGAGTCGGGTGAGGGCCCGCACCCCCTCGGGAAGCCCCAGGTCGTCCGCCGAAAGGATCTTGCTCGGGATGATGCGGAACACCGCCGCGATCCCCCGGTGCTGCAGCATCAGGTTACCGCGGAAGCGCGCCAGGCCCGGGACGGTGTAGGCGAAGTCGAGATCGTGGGTCGTCTCGAAGATCTCGCGCTGCTTTTCGGTCAGGATCTCGAACAGTATCGACTTCAGCTCGTCATGAGCGAGTACCTTGAAGTTCTGCCGCTCCATCTCCCCGCGCAGCCGGAAGATTGGCGGGGCGCCGGTCGAAAGGTGCAGGTCCGAAGCACCCCGGTCGCTCATCAGCTTGAACAGTGCATCAATTCGTGCCATTTTTGTTCTCCGTCACAGTAGTATGGAGGCGACGAACTCACCCGGTGAGATCTCGCCGCGCTCCAGGAGCTGCGCCCCCTCTTCGGTGATGCCGCGGTAACCGTTGTCCTTCATGAAGCTTAAGATCTCGGCACTCTTTCTGATGGTGTCGAACGCTTCCAGGAGCCGCTGGTCGAAGCGGATCACGTCCGCCAGGTAGCGCCTGCCGCTGTAGCCGGTATGGTCGCACTCCGGGCACCCCTTGGGCCGGAAATACTCCCTCTGGTGGGTCGGGAGCCTGAGGGCCGCCAGTTCCTCGCCGGAGGGGAGGTAGCGCTCCTTGCAGACCGGGCAGAGCATCAGCACCGCCTTGCAGGAGATCATCCCCTTCAGCTGGCTCGGGATCAGGAAATTTTTCTGGTGCAGGTAGAGGAGCTGCTTTAAGACGGCGCGGGTGGAGCCGTGCGCGAGACCCGCCACGACCAGTTTGCCGCGCATGACCGCCTTACTCGCCGCGATGAAGCTCTCCACCTCGGTCACGTCCTCGACCACCAGAAAATCGGGGTCGTGTTCCAGTGCCGCGGCAACCGTCGACGCGGTGGCGTCCCCCCCCTCCCAGCCGGTCGGGATCCGGGGAAAGCGGTTCCTGCCGCGCCCGATCCGCTCGCCGATCAGGAGCACGGATTTGCCGGAGGTGGGGCAGTCGTCCAGGAAAAGGTCGATGAGGCGGGACCTCTCCTCGCCGTCGCGCAGCGCGATCAGCACCAGCCCCTCGCGCGCGCTCGTGAGCGCCTTGAGATCCTCGGCCTTGGAGGGCGAAAGCGGCAGGTCGGAGAGGGAGCCCAGCTGCGGGGGGGAAATCTGGATCTTCAGGGTCAGGTATTCCCCACCCTCTCCGCCGAGCAGGAAGGCCTGGAACGGGATCCGCTTCCCCTGCCAAAGAAAGGTGAGGACGCCGCAGCTGGAAAGCCCCGCCACGGCACCGAGCTTGGCAAGCTTTCTGACCCGCTCGGTCAATTTCCCGTAATGGGTCGCCCGCAGGCGCCCGATCTCGACTGCCTGGCCGCCGGCGCGTGCCAAAAGCGAGACCTCGTCGCCCAGGGGTTGCAGCGAGAGGCTGGCATATTTTTGCTGTACGATGCGCAAAAGCAGGTGGTTCAGCAGGCTCCCGCCGGAGAGGTCGGCGTTGATCGCTTCCAGGGCCTTGGCTGAGAAGTGCGCCGAAGCGAAGCCGAGCTCCTCCAGACCCTGGTCCGGCCCGTAGCTCAGCTCCTGCATCTCGCGGATCTCGCGCTGCAGGCCGACCGAGATGGTCACCTGGCAGCCGGTCACCCGGCTAAGGGTGTCGATCGCTTCCTGGTTCAACGGGTCGGCCATGGCGACCGAGAGCTCGTTTGCCGAGAGAAAGACCGGGAAGAGCTGGAAGCGCCGGGCGAGAGTACCCGGGACCTTGGCGACCGCCGCGGAGTCGATGTTTTCCTTCTTGAGCCGGACGTAGGGGATGTTCAGCTGGTTGGCGAGCGCCCAGTCGATGTCCTCCTGGGTGACCGCGCCCAGGCGCACCAGGGCCTCGCCGACGCGGCAGCCCGAGACCTTCTGCGCCTCCAGGGCCGCTTTCAGCTCCTGTTCCGTGATGATTTGCGATTTAAAGAGGACTGCCCCGATGGATCCCTCTTTGACAAGCCCGTTCATATCCTCACCTCCAGGTTCCTGCGAGAGCGCCGGCACAGGGAAATGTACCCGAAAAACCTCCCACCGACAACCTTTACTTTGCTTGCCCCTTCGTGGTACTTTGGCTCACTCAAAGACCATTGACCAACTGATTGAATATCGGCTTCAGCCGCAATGAATAGTTTATCTCAAAGATAACCGGCGTCCTCAATGACCCATTGGGGACGTTTCACGTTTTCCCTTGTCAATTGCCCGGAGGGGGACAGTCCCCGGAAGGGGACAGTCCCCTTCTTAAATCCGAATGAAGCGCCAGAGGGGGACTGTCCCCGAATGGGGACTGTCCCCTTCTAAGTCAGTAGCCCAGGAAAAGCATCAGTAGCCCACAGGAGAACGACATGCAACGAAAAGCGATCGCCCTTTTATCAGGGGGACTCGATTCCACCCTGGCCGTCAAGGTCATGCTCGACCAGGGAATAGCCGTGGAAGCGCTCAACTTCACCTCGCCCTTTTGCACCTGCACCGGCAAGAACTCCGGCTGCAAGTCCGAGGCGGTCCGGGTCGCCAGTGAGTTCAACATCCCGATCAAGGTCATGAACAAGGGTGTCGAGTACCTGGAGATCCTGAGGAACCCGAAGCACGGCTACGGCAAGGGGATGAACCCCTGCATCGATTGCCGCATCTACCTCCTGCAAAAGGCGAAGGAGTACATGCTGGAGATCGGCGCCGACTTCGTCTTCACCGGCGAGGTGCTGGGGCAGCGCCCCATGAGCCAGCGCCGCGACACGCTGCGGGTCATCGAGAAGGAAAGCGGTCTGGAGGGGCTTTTGCTGCGCCCGCTCTCGGCGAAGCATTTCAAGCCGACGACCCCCGAGATCGAGGGGTGGGTGGACCGTGAGAAGCTCCTCTCCATCCAGGGGCGCTCCCGCAAGGAGCAGTTCGAACTGGCGGCGGAGCTTGACGTGAAGAACTACCCCTGTCCGGCGGGGGGATGCCTATTGACCGACCCCTCCTTCGTGGGGAAGGTGCGCGACGTCTTCGACCACTCGCAGGATTTGAATCTGAGGGACTTCAGGATGTTGAAGCTGGGGAGGCACTTCAGGATCGGCGCGCGCACCAAGGTGGTCCTGGGGAGAAACGACGCGGAGAACGGTCTTTTGGAGACCGCGGTCCAGGCCGGTGAAGCGACCCTGCGCTGGAGCGGCGGCCCGAGCCCCCTGGCCGCACTTTTGGGGGAGAGTTCCGACGAGCTTTTAGCGCTGGCGAGCCAGGTGCTGCTGCGCTACACCAAGGCGCCAGCGGGAGAGGAGGCCGAGATGAGCCTGTGGGTCGACGGCCAGGAGAGCATGCTTTCGACCGTGCACAGCCTCGACGAGGCCGCCGTGGAAGCGCTCAGGCTGTAGCGGTCGCGCGCACCCGCAAATCCCAGCACCCGCAAACCTTAAACTGGGCTTCATCAGTCGGATCGGTCGGATCCGACCGATCCGACTGATGAAAAGCAAAGCCCACAAAGCCGGCTAAAGCCCGCCGCCGCCCTCCGCTTCAGGCGTCCAGAATCCCCCGGACCCGGCTCAAAAGTTCGGCCGGAGCCAGCGGCTTGGAGATGAAAGCCAGATCGCTCGCCAGTACCCCGCGGGCGCGGATATGCTCTTCCGGATAGCCGCTCATGAAGAGCACCCGCACCGCCGAGTTGAGCGTCCTGATCTCGCGGTACAGTTCCAGCCCCCCCCTCCCCGGCATGACGACGTCCACCAGCAACAGGCTTATCCTGGAGCCGTGCCCGGAAAAAAGGCGCATTCCCTCATCCGAGTCGGAAGCCACCAGCACCTGATAGTGCTCCCCCCGCAACACCTCTCCGACGATGTCACGCACCTCCGGGTTGTCCTCTACCAGAAGCACCGTCTCGCCGCCGCTTCCCGGGCGCCGCGCCGCCTGGACCAGCTTCGGCATCGGGAGCACCAGGGGGAGATAGACCAGGAAGCGGCTTCCCTGTCCCGGCGCGCTCTCCACCTCGATGTACCCCTTATGCTGTTCCACGATGCCGTGCACGATGGAGAGCCCGAGCCCCGGCCCGCCCCCTACCCCGTGCGTGGTGAAAAACGGCTCGAAAATCCTTTCCCTGGTCGCCTGGTCCAGCCCCACTCCGTTGTCGGTGACGCTCAGCCGGGCAAACTGCCCCAGGGCGCCGAACCCCTTGTGCTTCAGGAAATCCTCCTCCATGGTAAAGGTGTCGGTGCGGATCTGCAGGGTCCCCCCTCCCGGCATGGCGTCCCGGGCGTTCACGGCGAGGTTCATCAGCATCTGCTCCAGGTGCCCGCTGTCGGCGAAGAGCCGCAGCGGCTCCCCGTGCAGCTGCGTGGAGAAAGCGATGCGCTCCCCCAGCACCCGGCTCAACAGCCGGTCGACCCGCCCGACGATCTCGTTTAGGTCGAGGTGCGAGGAGTTCATCGCCTGGTTCTTGCTGTAGGCAAGGAGCCCCCGGGTGAGGACCGCCGCCTTTTCCGCGGAGGCCACCACCTGGCCGGCAAAACGCGAGCAGGGGTCGGCGGGAGGGATCTTCATCTGGATCAGGTTGGCGTAGCCGATAATGGCGGTGAGGATGTTGTTGAAGTCGTGCGCCACCCCGCCGGTAAGGGTTCCCAGCGACTCCATCTTCTGGGCATGCCGCAGGGCGTTCTCCATGGCGCGCCTTTCGGTGACGTCCTCCTTGAGGGCGATATAGTGGGAGATGACCCCGCGCTCGTCCTGGACCGGTGAGATGACGGCCATCTCGGAGTAAAGCTCCCCCCCCTTCTTGCGGTTCTGGAACTCGCCGCGCCACTCCTTGCCCGCGCTGATCGAGCGCCAGAGGTCCGCGTACACCTGGTCCGGCGTGGTCCCCGACTTAAGCAGGCTCGGGTTGCTCCCCACCGCCTCGGCGCTCGAGTAGCCGGTCACCTCGACGAACTTGCGGTTCACATACTCTATGGTGCCGGCCGTGTCGGTGATGACGACGATGCTCGGGCTCTGCTCCACGGCGCAGGAGAGCGTGCGCAGCTGGTCCTCCGAGAGCTTTCTCGAGGTGATGTCCTCGACCGTCTCGATCGCCGCGACGATCTCCCCGGCGCGGTTACTGACCGGGGCGGAACTGAACATGAGATAGCCTTCCAGCCCGTGCAGGTTCCGGCACCACCCCTCGCCGTGCACCCCGCCGGGCAGTAGCGCCGAACGGTACCAAAGCGGGTTGTAACGGTTGTCCGCCTCGCGGTAGTCGCCGTCCAGCACCAGGTCGGCCTGGGTCGGGTGCGGCTCGGCGTAGAAGGCCGACCATTGGCGCCGGGTTCCCAGCACAGCCTCGGCGGGTATCCCGGAGAGCTCCTCGCAGGCCTTGTTCCAGATGATCACCTCGTGGCGCGCGTTCAGGACGAAGGCAGGGACCGCCAGGTTCTGCACCAGGTTTTCCGAAAACTCCTTCTGCTCCGCCAGCAGGGTCTCCACCCGCTTGCGGTCGGTAATGTCCAGGAGCGTGCCGACGATCCCCCCCGGCTGGCCGTCCCTGCTGTACACCGCCTTGTAGAAAATAACGTCGTGGGGAAAGCCGTCGGCGTGCAGCATCCGGCTTTCGTAACACTGGTCCCCGCCCCGGATAAGCAGTTCCCGGTCCGCCTCGAAACAGACCGAGGCCAGCTCCGGGGGGGAAGTCTCAAAAACGCTTCGGCCGATGATCTGCGAGCGCTCGCGCCCCAGGTACGCCTCGAAGGCGCAGTTGACGCCGAGGTAGCTGCCGCAAAGGTCCTTGTAGAAGATCGGGGTGGGGATGGCGTCCATGATTGCCTGCAGCAGGCGGTATGCTGCGTGCAGGTCCCGAAGCTCCGCCAGCCGGGCATGGCAGCACGCGGCCAGGGCCGCGAGTCCGTCAACGCCCGAGGTCTCGGGGAGCACGGCGTCGGCGGGGGCCCCGGCACGCATCTCCTGCGCCAGGGTGTCAATGGGCGCGGTGTAGCGGGCCACCAGCCACCAGAGAAGCGGCAGCGACACGGCCCAGGCGAGGGCCAGGACCGCCGCGAAGAGACGCCCCCCGGTAAGACCGAAATGGGGCTCACCCTGCGTGAAGCCGCCCAAAAAGGAGGTGAGGCATCCCGCCCCCGCGAGGAGTAGCGCCAATACGAGCGACAGCGCGACCGCCAATTGCCTGGCAAGACCAGACCTCAGCATCGCTCCTCCCGACCTGCGTCACCCCGGTTCCCGGCGCTGCCGTTTATGTTGAGCATCAAAGAGTGCATGGCTTCACCTGGTCCTCAACTTGGCAGCTCGTCCTGCTGGGAGGCGAAGATTTCCTCGAAATCCTGCGCCGCCTTCAGGAAGGTGCGCAGTATGTAGGGGTCGAAGTGCTGCGGCATGGTGCGGCCGTCCCCGCGGGTGATGATATCGACGGTCACCTCATGGTCCAGGGCCGGCTTGTAGACCCGCTTGCTCCTGAGCGCGTCGTACTGGTCCGCCATCATGACGATGCGCCCCGCCAGGGGGGTCTCCTCCCCTTTCAGGCCGTGCGGGTAGCCGCCGCCGTCCCAGCGCTCGTGGTGGGTGAGTGCTATGGACGCCGCGAACTGCAGCACCTTGTGGTCGGAGCCGGTGAGGATCCTGCCGCCGATGATGGTGTGGCTTTTCATGGTGTTGAACTCTTCCGCCGTCAGCGGCCCCGCCTTCAGGAGGATGGCGTCGGGGATCCCGATCTTGCCGACGTCGTGCATGGCGGCGGCGATCGCGATGGTCTCCACGAACTCCTCCGGCATCTGCATCACCTCGGAGAGCCTGCGGGCGTAGAGACCGATGCGCGCGATGTGCTTGCCGGTATCCTCGTCCCGAAGCTCGGCCGCGGCGGTCAGCCTCTCGATGGTCTCCCGGCTCATGGAGCGCATCTGTATCAGCGCGTCGCCAAGCTCCCGGGTGCGCAGCTCGACGGTGCGCTCCAGCTCGATCTTGTAGTTCTTCTCGATGAGGACCAGCCGCTTGTAGTTGATCCCTTTCTCGACGGAGTGAATCAGGTAGGGTGGTTTGAACGGCTTGATGATGAAGTCGAAGGCGCCCTTCTTGATGGCGGAGACCGCCATCTCCAGCTCGGCATAGGCGGTCATCAGGATGACCGGTATGTCCCGGTCGGCCTCGTGGATCTTCTCCAGGAGCTCTATCCCGGTTATGTGCGGCATGTTGACGTCGGTCAGCACCACGTCGGGCGGTGAGACCCGCAACTCGGCGAGCGCGTCGAAGCCGTTGGAGAACGGATGGACCTCGAAACCGCTCACCGTGAGGAGCATCGCCACGCTCTCCAAAACGTACGGATCATCGTCCACGACGATGACCAGCCCTGAAGTTGTTGTTTCCATATATGTACCTCTCCCGAAAATCCCGGATTATGTGTCAATCTATGATTCGGCACATGGACCGGTAAACTTAAGGGAGAGTTTTCTTAACGATATCTAAGGGTTATTCCCCGGCGCCGGAGTGCTGCCTGGCGCGGCCGCGCCCCCCGGAGCGGGGCTCTCGGCCGGCGCGGCCGGCTCTGGCTGCGGCGGCGCTCCGGGCTGGCCCGGCTCACCGGCCCCCGGAGGGTTCTGCTCCTTTTCGCCCGCTTCAGGCGGCTGCGCCGCGCGCACCGAGGAAAGGTTCGCCATGACCTCCACCTTCTTGATGCTCTCGTCGACCTTCTTCTGCATCCTCCCCACGTTCGGGGTCTCGGCAAGCGCCACCTGGTACTCGGCCTGGGAGAGTACCCCCTTGTTGGCCAAAAGCTTCAGGATCATGTTGGAGCGCTGCAGCACGCGCCCCAGGTTCTTATAGGGGTTGTAGGCGAGCCGGGGGCCCGGGAGCATGGCGGCCAGGAAGGCGCATTCGCGCGGTGAAAGCCTGGAGGCGTCCTTGCCGAAATAGTAGTGGGCGCCGTGCCCGATGCCGTACACCATGG
>Ga0209123_1003296_pt1 | contig 12303 bp, 11 predicted proteins | sample BarGraIncu00431A_FD_184500 | JGI IMG/M metagenome (GOLD analysis project Ga0209123, IMG submission 184500) | Arctic peat soil microbial communities from Barrow, Alaska, USA - Barrow Graham LP Incubations 004-31A (SPAdes) (version 2) | ecosystem: Environmental > Terrestrial > Soil > Wetlands >...
TTCGTCTGAGAGTTCGTCGGGTGGATAGACGAACAGTACTGGTGAGTCGCCGCTTTTCATGTCACCTCCTCCATGGCCGCTCTCAGCAGATCGTCCGTCAGGTGGTTCAACCCTTTGGTAACGGCTAACCGCATGGCCGTCTTCAGGATATTCCCCGCCTTGCGCGGTATGCCCTGAGACCCCTGGAGCAGCAACTCAAGCCCCGAGTCAGACATAAGCGTCTGCTTGCAGCCGGCGCTTTGCAGACCATGCTTGATCAGGCTCGCGAAGCGCTCCCGCTCGGTTATCGGCGCGAAGTGAATGCGCAGGTGGAGGCGGCTCGCCATCGCCGCCAGGTGGCCGCGGGTAAAGGATTGCGCCAGAGCCGTATGCCCGACGAACCAGACCGTCATGAGGTCGCGTGAGTCGAAGGTGAAGTTCAGGAAGGCCGGGAAGTCCCTGAAGAAGTCCAGTGGCAGGTTCTGCGCCTCATCGATGATCCATACCGGAAGGATGTGCTTGCCGTCGGCAAGCTCGGTGATCCTCGCCTTGATGTCGCGCCAGAGCTGGGATCGTCGATAGGACGGTTCGAGTCCGAGTTCAAGAGCCAGCTGGCGATAGATGTCCACGCGCCCGAAGTCCGTCTCGGCCATATAGATTACCTGGTAGCGGTGCGGGTTAAGCCCATCGGCGATCAAACGCAACGCCGAGGTCTTCCCGACCCCCGGGTCTCCTGTCAGAAGCGCCACTCCCGGATTCTCCAGGAGCCACTGGAAGCGCTCTTTCAATGCGGCAATCGGACCGTCGTCCCATAACTGCGGTGCGTCCTTGCCCAACGGTTGCGAGGTAAGCCCAAAGTGCTGACGGTACATATCAGGCCTCCTCTTTGAGCTGGGGCGCGTCGCCGCAAAGGCTGCGAGTCTGGCGTTCCAGCGCCATCTCGACCAGGTTCGCTCCGGTACGGCCTCGGGTGGGTGTTTCGCAAGGTGCTGGTGTTCTTCTTTTGCGGTGGCAGTTGGCCAGCGGATCCAGGAGGATCGCCTTGCCCAGGGAATCGCCGTTTTCGGACTCGACACCGATGACCTTCTCCCTGTGGGGATCGACGACAAGTTTTACCTTCTTGCCGATCAACTCGTACGGCACCTCGAAACGCTCACCGAGATACGACACCGTGCCGTCCTTTCTGACCAGCCGGTCGTGCCGGTGCAGGAACAGTTCATCGAGGCGGGAGGCGAACGGGCCTAACGGACGGATCTGAATCAGATCCTTGCGGTAACGCTCAAGCGGAGTGAGGCCATCAAGGCCGCTGTGCGGCTCCTTGTGGTAGAGCTCCTCCAGCCATGCCCAAAGCCTGGCGTTGAGATCGTGGATATCGCGCACGCGGTCCATGTCGAGTTCGTTCAGGAAGTCGGCACGTAGGGTCCGGTGATAACGCTCGAGTTTCCCCTTCGCTTCAGGAACATAGGGGCGACAGTAGATGAGCCTGATCTCCAACCTGGCGCAGACAGCCTGGAGGGTGGCCGCTCGGTACGCCGAACCGTTGTCGATGACTAAGCGGGTCGGCACCCCGCGCTTCAGGAGCGCCTGTTTCAACACCCCTTCGACTTCCAGGGCTGTCTCCGCCGGACAAAAGGCGCTGTGGGTTATGAGCCGCGATGCATCGTCCATGAAGGAAACCAGATAGGTCTTGCGGAGTTTGCCATCGACCAGGACCTTTGGCCCGTGCATCACATCTCCGTACCATATATGGCCTGCGTGTGCTGCGACGAAGGATCTACGCTCTACCGGTTCCGCGGCGCCGCCGGGCACGTTGGAGAGCCCTTGGCCTTGCAACAGACGGTGAATACTGGAACGGGAGAGCTTCGTTGCGCCGGGAAGCCCGGAGGCTGCGACCAGCTTCCTGACGGTCCGCAAGGAGCGTCGCGTGTTCTCCTTCTTGACGGTGCAGATCGCTTCTTGGAGAGGGCCGGATATCTTGGAGATGCCCCGGTCCGAACGTGGCTTGGGTGTGAGCGCATCGATGCCCCCCCGTTTCCAAGCGTAAAACCACCCTTCGATCGTCTTCTCGCTCAGGTAGACACGCTTCGTGTCGGGGTCGCGTAGCTTCGGGCGGCAAGCGCACGCAGGATGGCCTTGAGATCGCCTTGCTCCAGATGGTCCCGGCTGGCTAATGGCCCCAGAACCGAGAGACGGAACAGGGCGTGTGAGTGAATTCCATTGATGGTCTCCTTTTTGTGAAATGCCACCGATTAAAGACCATAACGTTGCGGAATATTGGTAGTCAAAGTGTGTGGGGTATAAAAAAGTCCGCCAATGCTGCGTCCCTTTCTGTAGAGGGGAAACCTATCATGGACGGAAACCCTTTTCTCATGAAGCAGGCGCATGGCCGACGACAGGGGACGCAAGGCCAGGCATGCCTTCCAGAACCCTGAGAATCCGGTGTGTCTTCCCATGCAGGTAAGTGAGGAAGCAGGTGGAGGGAAAAGCTCAGGAAGCTGTGGTTGAAGCGCACCCACCAGCGCTTGATGGTCGTGCGGCTTGCTCTGTTGCCGTTGGAGGCGATGGTGTGACCGATCGAGTTGCCGGCGAGAAGGAGCAAGTAGATGACCTGCCACCTCCCACAGATACCAGCTGCGTGGCGGAATGCACTCCGGCAGGACTGAACAGGTGCAACGGCACTCTGGACAAACGGGTTTGTTTCCTATGGCAGAGGGAAGGACGTAACAACAGGAAGCCCGAGGGTACGCGGGATAAAAGCCCCCGATCTTCATGGCAAAGACGGGGACGTAACAAATGGCTACAATGAATGCCAACGAAGATAGGCAACTTTTCGAAAAAATTGCGACACTTACGAGAGTCTCTCTATTCGGGTTTCTCTTGTGCGATGCACTGAACTTCGGTGCGCCGAAGTGCTTTAACTAACTGTAGTACCGATTCTATTTCGAATTTCGTCCATTAACTCACGTAGCTTTGCCACGACTGGGTCCTTGTCTTCCCAAATAAATTTTAAATCGATGGTTCGGATGCACTTTAGTGCATTTTCCGCAGCGGATAAGTTTTTTTTGAAAGGAGAGGTTCTAGGCCGCTTAACTCCTTTGGCTTTCACAAGTGATTTGAGGAGTGCATCGTATGCCGCCTGCTGGACAGCAGGTTTCTTTTTTCGCGCGACCCGCAACAGGGCGCTTCTTGAAAGTTCCTTCCTGTAACGAGCATCTTCTTTGATATTGTCAGCAAGTTTGGATATAGTAAGGATATCGCAAACTGTATTGTGCGCTTTTCCGATGAGATCGCCAATCTGTTCTTGTGAATAAATATATTTGTCTTTTAGACTAAGTACATATTCAGCTTCATCTATTGGGTGTAGTCCTGAACGTTGGATGTTTTCAATAAGTGCAATCTCGTCGTACTTTTCAGCGTCCATAAATATACCTTGTATGGTTTCTTTTCCAAGCGACAAGCAGGCTCTAAATCTTCGCTCACCAGAAATTAAAAAGAGATTATGGCTGACATCAACTCGGAAAAGAACGGGACAAATCAATCCGTTGTCGGCAATTGATTTTTTCAGAGCATCCATCTCATCACCATCAAAATATTTTCGGGGCTGAGAAGCAGAATCAATTTGTATAATGTCAATATTCAGTGCGTATACCTCGCCTCGCACATAATTACAAATATTGCGTTCTGTCTGATTTTCAATAATCATTTCTATCACCCCATGTTTATTTCGTTGGTGACTCAAAGATAGGTCTCTCTGAACCAACATGCAAAAAGTCGAAAACTGCTTATGGCCTTTTTACACTTTTCGGCAAAAGTGCGCAAAAATAAAGAGAAATTTTAGAATAAGAAGTTCGACATCTCCATGCGTCAGGAGCATCACGTCGGCGATAAACTCTTTGTCGACTACTGTGGCCAGACACTTCCCATCTGCAAAGGGAACCGCGTGGCCTCACCCCAGGTCGATGGCTAGGGAAATTTACCACGGATCCGGAGCACATGCCGAAGGCTCGCCGAGAGTACGCCGAGTGGTCGCCGGAACGCTTCATCTCATGGGTTACCGCCATCGGCACCGCGATTAAGCAGAGGGGACCGCCAAAACCATCCTCGTCACAAGCCCCAACCCGAACAAGACTACAAGTCCTGCAAAAGCATCCTGCCCTTGGGAGAACGCTGTGGCAACGAGTAGCAGAGGCGGCGTGCCGGACATTCGATTGTAGCAACTGTAGCGTGTGTAGCAGGGGGAACGATATATCTGTTAACGAGTGCCACGGCTAGGAGAATATCACCTTCATTCACTAACAGCTATTCATTGCCTCAAAGAAACGACAGCCATATCTGTCGCTCAGGGGGGCTTTAGGGTTTGGTAGCCTGCCCTTGGGCCTAGAAAGTGAAACTTAGCCTAATGACGAGCTAAATTTTAGCTGGATTACGCGATGCAATGCTGATATGTCGGAAGAGGAGGGGGCAGTATGACTTTAGTAGTGGGAATTAGCAGAAGTCACTCACCGGAACTTTGCGGAGTATCAAATCCAGATGAATGTAGACCCGTGCTAGGACGATGTTAAGAGGGCTTCGGCGGGTGTTAAGGTAGTTGACCCCTCAGCTGTATGCGGCCTCAAGAAGTCTGACTTCCACATTCGGTTCTGGGTTTAGGTAACCGTCTCTACGGGGTCTCAATTCTCTGATGCTTCTGGACCAGCGGTTCGGGTTCTTCTGACGTGCATTTTCATATAGATCCCGGCGGCTGGCCAGGATGCTTGTTCCCGTCCGAAGTGGCGGTCGTCCGGGTAACGAAGCGAGTGCTACTATGCAAATGTTCCGTGTTATACCAGCCCACGAAGTGATCAACCCATTCCTGTGCTGCTACTAGCTTGAAAAAGGCTGGCTGGGCTAGCCGGGGCAATACTTCATGGTTCGGAACAGCGATTCAGAGTAAGGGTTGTCATCACTGACCTGCGGCCTACTGAAGGAAGGAACTACGCCAGGTGCTGGAGAGTCGCCAGCATCGTTGCCCCTTTCATCGGGCCACCGTTGTCGGAGTTAAGAACCAGACCCTCTGGATCGACGTTTCTAGGGCAGGGTCATCTTCCGAATCATGTTGGACTTGAATCCTTCAGTGGACGTCATCATCGATTCTTGCTGCCCCCCAAAGTAGGAAATAATGGGGCCGCCAGATATCACCGGTTCCGGATTCCTGTTCACGCCGGCGAACTCGCTGCGCTCTCGTCAGGCCAAAAAACGGACCTAAACCGGCCCCCTCCGTGGCGACAGCTTTCCGACACAGTTTGGTTTTCCTGGTAAAATTGCTGACATTTACTAGTTGGAGATAGTGTGAACTTAAGGTGTGGTATCCTCGTCTAAAAACCGGCACCTCTATGAGCGGCCGACAGTTGTGCCGCGAACGACAGCCGGCCCGTGCCCGTGCTCCGAGTCGGGTAGGTAGGCACTACGCGGCAGAGCTGGGCATCAAAACCCATGGAACTGGTGAAACTCCGCCGCTTGGCATGTTTGTTAGCCTTCCCCCCTGCTACAGCAGCTACACTTGCTACAGTTTTTAGGTTCTCCTTCGATTGTAGCAACTGTGGCGTGTGTAGCAGAGGGAAACATATGTCTGTTAATGCGACAGCTACCCCACTAGCGGCACAAGTTGCCATGCGTCTCGATTTTGTTTGCCATCGATCAAAGCACCGCCGGTTTTCTTGACAGCCCGGTTATGGTCCTCAAGTATCCGCATGATTGTTGAAGCTTGGTCCTTATTTCTCACAGCGTTAGGCCCACATTGGTAAAGGTTGCGCAAGCCTATTACCCCGCCAGTTTTTTCCATGCCGTACCGGAAACACTCCTCTGCAAGGGTAAGTGACAGATTGTCGTTTGAGGTATAGAACAGCCTCAAAGCTTCCCCGAGGTAGTACTGGGCAATCGCAATGCCCGAGCCAATGGATTTAATGTCTATTTTTGTAGCGTCAGGGTCTTGGAAGGCGGTAATAACTCCCGAAATTCTAGCAGTATGTTCTGCCGTTTTACTGGCAAAGCCGGTTATGGAGGATAGGTCACCACCAGGCTTCTGCCGTTCTTCAATTTGGTTGTGAAAGTTAACCCATTCTGCCTTTGCTTCTGGAGTCAAGGTCAACGTCCGTGGTGACAACCCCATCTCTTCACGCTCATTCATCGGTAGTGGAACATCGAGAATTAACTGCATTGCCTCGTTGTATGCCAAAACAGCCTCGTCATTTGCGAGGTCAACATCTTTATATGGGCGTGTTCCGATAGTACTTTCTGGCCAACAACAGAGACATCTTGAAAGGAAACCTTGGCCGCTCAATAGACCACTACCGAAAAGCTGACCTGCCAAAATAGGCTGCAGCATGAGATGGATGGAAAACCGTCGCCCATACAAAACTGTGAGCGTTGAACTTTTACCGTCTCCAACCCTAAGCCGGTCTATCGGATCTCCATCCCATAGCTTTGACATACCAGTGACGGTATTAGTCTGGTTTTCCTTGGCCATAGCATAGCCTCCAAAGAATTTGCCACCTTCATCACTAAAAAGTCCCAGCGTGTAGCGTCCTTCAGCAAAGCATTTCTCAATGGCCTGAAAAGTAGGCTCTGAAACCACATGACACGGTTGAACATATTTCGGCATGTCACCTGCCTGAAATAGCAACGCTTCAATTACGTCAGCCTCTGTTTCCCTAAGTGCGCATTTGCGTTGATTTTCCCATGCCGCCTTTGCTGCATCATATTTTTTTTGGTCACAATGAAATTCTTGTGTCTTTTTAGTCTGCCGATTTTTTATCGGCCCCGTTGCGAACCGATCAACCGCACTCTTACGTTCACCGGAAACTCCCACTGCCATGTAATTGTTGGAGATGGGAAACTTCCGCCCGTCAATAAATACGTCAACTAGCGGTTGAGTCGCCAAGGTTGCTGCAGCAAGGAATGATTGGCATACAAGGTCAAGAGGGGCTTGCACCACTTCACGAACACGTGCTGCCACTGTCTGGATAACTGGTGGTAATGCATCAATGGGGAAGGGGTCGTTCTTTGCTGTTTTTCTTAAAAGCGGTAACGGTTCTGCTCGCTGTTCAAGCTGGTAACCTATCCCGTTTGTCGGGTCTGTTTCATTGTCGACCGCCATGGTAATTATCCAGTCTGAGGTGGTTGCCGCCAAGTTTATTATCCACCCCTGCCGCCAAGCTAATTATCCAGTTTGGCCGCAGTTGTCGCCAAGTTAATTATCCACTACGCGATCAACGGTTTTCCTCTACCCTGTGCGGATCAATTCCGAACAGGAGCCCTCATGGCAAGAAGGAGCATACCGATGATCGAAATCAGTGAAGTGTTGCATCAATGGCAACAGGGACGCAGCAAAACCAAAATCTCCGAGAGTCTCGGGATCGCCCGTCCCACATTGCGCAAATACCTTGAGCTTGCCATGACAGCCGGGTTGAATGCGTTAAGCAGTACAACTGAATTGGCTGCCATTGCCCTTTCTGTGCAGGCAATTGTCGCCGGCAACCGTGCACCTGCCGCCCCTGTTCAAGATGAAATAGCCCTTCACGATGAGCGGATCAGGCAGTTGCTTGAAGAACCAGACATCACCGCCCGGCAGATCTGGCGGCTATTGACCGAATCGGGCTTCTGTTTCAGCGAGAGAAGCGTCAACCGCTATGTTAGGCAGATCGTTCCCAATGCGCCGGCTGTGACAGTAAGGATCGAAGTCCCGCCAGGCTCGCAGGTCCAGGTTGACTTCGGCCAGGTGAGGCTTGTCCTTGGCGGTGTCCGAAAGAGGCTGTGGGCATTTGTCATGACGCTCTCGTACAGTCGGCATCGCTTTGTCCGATTCGTTGAACATCAGGATGTGACTACTTGGCTCGACTGCCATGTCCTGGCATTCCAGTACTATGGCGGGGTCCCGGCCACGGTGCTCCTTGATAATCTTAAAAGCGGTGTGGTGAAGCCTGACCTGTACGACCCCACCATCAACCGAGCTTATGCCGAACTCGAGCGGCATTATGGCTTTGTCGCCGATCCAACCAAAGTTCGCACCCCGGAGCACAAGGGGAAGGTTGAGCGCTCGGTACCGATTGTTAGACAGCAGTTTGTCGCAGGCCGAACCTATGTGGACCTTGCCGACGCAAACGAAAAGGCGCTTGTATGGTGCCGAGACGAGCTCGGGCAGCGCCCCCACGGCACGACCCACGAGGCGCCGCTATTACGGTTCGAGCGGGACGAGAAAACAACCCTCAAAAACCTTCCCGACTCCCGATTTGATTTACCGACCTGGAAGGAATGCACCGTCCATCCCGACCATCATGTGGTCTTTGAAAAGAGCTATTACTCCGTGCCGACCCGCTTTGTAGGCAAGAAAGTCTGGGTGAGGGGTGGCCTCAAAGTGGTGGATATCTACTGCAAGGACGTCCTGATCAAGACCCATCCGGCTGCCCACCGTCCAGGCACCTGGCGTACCGACTTGAACGATTATCCCGAAGGAAAGAAGCTCTTTTTACAGTTCCAGCCGGCCTGGTGCAGGAAAGAAGCAAGCCGGATGGGAGAGTTTGCCGGGCAGATGGTCGATGAAATCCTCACACCCCATGCCCTGGTTCATCTGCGCAAAGCTCAGGGCATCATCCGACTGGGTGAAAAGTACGGTGCACAGAAGCTCGATGAGGTCTGTCGCTATCTTTTAGATAACGGCTCCAATAGCCACGCCAGCGTTAAGCGGCTCCTGGAGAAGGGCATCCCGCAGCAGACTGCGGCAGTGCCTCCTCCACCGGTTTCTGAGGAGGGTGCGAAGCTCTTGCACCCGGTAACCAGCTTCGGGGAGGTGACCTTATGAAGCCATCACCCAACCTGCAGGCCACGCTAAAGGTGTTGCACCTGTCAGGCATTGCCGAGTCCTTGGAAGTCCGCCTCGATCAGGCCCGGGAAGAAACCCTTGGTTACCTGGAGTTCCTACAGATCATCCTGCAGGACGAAGTTGAACGACGCCATGCCACCAGTGTTCAAAGGCTACTGAAGCAGGCTGCCTTCCAAGAGCAAAAGGGACTTGAGGAGTTTGACTTCACAGCAATGCCCGGAGTAAATCCCAAGGAGATCAAAGATCTGGCCACTGGGCTCTTCATCGAGCGCAAAGAACATGTGATTTTCTATGGACCTCCCGGCACCGGCAAAACCCATCTGGCTCAAGCCCTGGGAAACCGCGCATGTCGAAGCCAATATAGCGTCCTCTTCACAACGGCGGCCAAGCTCTTTAGGAAACTTGCCGCTGCGAAGATCGACGGCTCTTATGAAAAGGCGATGCGAAGCTTCCTCAAGCCACAGTTGCTCATCATTGACGACCTGGGGCTGACTGGGTTCACTCAGGAGCAAACCGAGGCGTTCTATGAGATCATTGCCGAGCGGCACCACACGGGGAGCATCGTCGTAACATCAAACCGCCCGCCAGGGGACTGGCCGGGACTCTTCCCCGACCAGGTACTGGCAAATTCTCTTATGGACCGGCTGGCGCACAAGGCACACCACATCCCGCTGAAAGGCGAATCATACCGAAAGAGAGGTCGTCCTCAAAAGGTCCCAAACAGCTAACTGGAAATCCCGTTGATCGCTAAACTGGATAATAACGTTGGCGACGGGGGTGGATAATAACGGTGGCGGTTGACAGTTTCATTTACCAAATCTGCTATTCTGGCGATTGCAACTGCCCATTGTGTAACGTCTTGGCCGTTAGTGAGCGCCGACGCCTGACGTGCTGTCAGTAACCGGACAAGGTGCTCGTGGAGAGGTCGACATGTTTCATCCTCCCACATAAGGTCGGCCAACGGTACAGGGTCGATCCTGGTTGCTTTAACAATTTCTTCAAAGGCCTCTGTTGTTGTGTCTGTGGCAAAGAAGCGTCCAAGGTTGAAATACATAGGCCCCTTAAAGGTTCCTCCTGGGAGCAATGCAAAGAGCTGTTGCCGCCGCGTCGATCCTGTGAAAAAACCAACGGAAAGCGCCTGTCGGGTGAGTACTTCAATCATTGTCGCACCCCCTTTGCCTGCCGATACACCCTTGTACTGAAAAGCGATATTTGACCTACTAATCGTAGATCGCAATTACTCAAGAATTTTCTCTCTTGTTTCCACCGTATGCTTATCTTCATAAACTACCCCCCGTAATACTGTGTTTCAGAATTGATCTGCTACAAGGGTTGAGAAGGTCAGCAACGGAATTTATTGAAATATAAGTGGATCCTTACCGTTTTTGTTAGCCCATACACCAGTAAACTATTTAATTACGGAGACTTACAGCTGTACAGTTTGGTAGAATATAATAATTGTATATCCAGCTGACAGATGTCCAGCTGACGATCATGCGTTCTCCTGATGACGATTTCGAGTTCTGAAAAGTGATTTCTGACTGATCATGCAATGCGACTTTTTTGTTCGATGCTTGGGATAACACTCCATAATATGTTATGAAAAGGCCTCCCCGTGTGGCAACTGGGAGGTCTTTTCATACACAAAGCCATGACTACAAGGCATGGAAATGTGGAGAGAGGGATTTGTCGCGGTTTGCTCTGTGAGTCCGATTGCAATCGGAGGTGGCTGTTTAGTTGTCTATTCTGGATCTTCTTTAGGTACTGATCGACAGCATGAATGAGGAGAATGATTAATGCGGTATTCTAGATTTGATATGTCTTTCCGACGATATTTTCCTGAATGGCTGTGATTGACCAGGGGAGGGGGGGAGGAAATTGTCAGGAGTGGATAATTGTGTTCATCTTTGGAATTGTCGTTTGTGATCTCACCAGGAGGGTTTAATGGGAATGCACGCAATTGCAGCAACCTTGGGAATAGATGAGCCGCTGGATGAGATTGCACTTATCGAACTTACCCGACGTGGGCTGCCCGGCGACACGATCAATGTCTTGGCAAAAACCGCAGGTCTCACAATCTCTGAATTGAGCCACGTTCTGCATGTCTCTAGCCGCACCCTCATGCGTCGTAAGGGGAAACTGCTAGATCATCATCTTTCAGATCATATGGTGATGATTGGTACCGTGGTTGCCCGGTGCACGGAACTGTTCCAACGCAGTGAGAATGCCTCCTGTTGGCTAAAGAGTCCTGTACTGGCGCTTGGGAATAGCCGGCCACTTGACCTGCTAGACACCACCGCTGGCGCGATTATTGTGCTCAACCTCCTTGGAAGACTTGAGCACGGAGTTGTCTCTTAGCTGTACAATCGGCGTTGAAAATTGACCCACCATCGGCGTCCACAATTGACCCACCCCAGGCAGATTCTTCAGCTATCGTTCCCGGTTTCGATGATCTCACAGTGATGGGTGACCCTGTCCAGGAGCACTGCCGTCATATTGCCGTCGCCGAACACCTGCGGCCATTCGCCGAAGGTCAGGTTTGTGGTGATCCTGCAGCCACAGCAAAGCACTCAGACCTAATCGGATTTCCTGGCCCATTCGATGGCCTCTTCGACCTCGGCGGGGGGCAACCCCAGTTTCCTGATCTTGGCGCGGACACCTGCGAGGGGGGCTGCTATCGGTGGAGCCTTAACTGTAGGAAGGGCAAATTTGTTTTTCGACGTCTTTTTAGCGGGCATGGCCGTTCACCTTTACATTTGTATCGACTGCAACTCTCACTGTGTACTCACATAGAGTTCATCGCGTGTCCAGGCGCGGACTCCGGTGACTTCCTGGCTACGTAGGCGGTCAAACAGACGACTCTTCGCAGCGAGGTGTGAGCTGTCGGCCTTCCTGACCGGTGAAATGGTCGCCACGGGTTTTCTGCGTGAGATAATTAAAAACTCTTCTCCCATCGAGACTGTTTTAGGACGTAGAAAAACTGATGGTTCACATCCACGGCACGCATGGTCCTCATAAAACCCTCCTAAGTACTCTCTGCATAGAAGTGGAATGTTTGTCAACTGCATCCCTGGCCAAAGCTGGAAACCGTGTTCAGATCCATCCAAGCTGTTTACGCAGCTACCAAGCCAAGAACCAGAGTCTGCCGCTTTGTCCCTGATCATATGCAATACTTTGCCCGTGCTGCCCCCCATGCTGGCGCTCGAAAGAGGGGGGAAGAGAGGACTTGGTTTATGACAGGTGTTGCGGTACGCGATACTTTGCAGGTCGGAGCCTGTAGGATGAGAATAGGGGGGAGATAGAGTAGGGCAGGGTGCGTTTGGTTGGCAATGGCAAGGGGGTGGCGGGCTGGGAGGGGTGAAGTGCCTCTGAAAGGCAAATTCGGAGCTTGTTAATGAATCCGCGATATTCCGCTCACCACAGCTTCTCTCGGTGGCACCACCACAGGCCTCTTGGTCCAAGATCTC
>Ga0209123_1003297_pt1 | contig 12302 bp, 8 predicted proteins | sample BarGraIncu00431A_FD_184500 | JGI IMG/M metagenome (GOLD analysis project Ga0209123, IMG submission 184500) | Arctic peat soil microbial communities from Barrow, Alaska, USA - Barrow Graham LP Incubations 004-31A (SPAdes) (version 2) | ecosystem: Environmental > Terrestrial > Soil > Wetlands >...
TTTTACCTTTACTTGAAAATATTTTAGAAAATATAAACGCAAATAATATAAATAAGATTATAGGTATTAAATTTCCTCTAAAGAAATCACTAATACCCATAACAATTTTAGTAGGCAATGGAATTTCTCCTCCTGCGTCCGTAATCATCTTAGTAAATGTAGGTACCACAAATGTTACAAGTCCAGTTACAACAATTAATGCAAAAATAACAATAACTTTTGGATATGTTGTAGCTTGACTTATCTTTTGCTTTTGTTTATACTCATTCTCATAATATTCGGCTAGAGTACCTAGAATTCTATCCAAATTACCACTAGTCTCACCAACCTCAACCATATTGACCAGCATGTCGGGAATATCTTTGTGTTCTCTTAATGCCATTGACAATGTTTTGCCCTTTTGTATCTCTTCCCCAACAACGAATAAAATTCTTTTAAGTTTTGGGTTTTCTGTCTGCTGCCTAACAATATCCACGGCCTTTACTACATTTATGCCTGCAGAAACTATAACAGAAAATTGTCTGCAAAATATTGATATATCTTTTATTGCTACAATTTTAAGAGAACTTAGATCTATATTTGATGATTGTTTATATTCCTTAATTATAATAGGGTAATAGCTTTTCTCTCTTATCATCGTAACTACATCTTTCTCATCTGTGGCCTCCATTTTGCCTTTTAATAGGAGGCCTTGGACATTTTTTGCTTCATATATAAAAACAGACACTTGAGCACCTCCTTATTTCTATCATATGTGCATGCGCTAACTCTCCTTTGAAAAGGCTATTTTTATTAGTTCATCAATAGTTGTTTCGCCGTTACACACTAGTTCTTCACAGGACTGCCTAAGTGTCTTCATTCCATTTTTAATACTCATTTCCTTAACTTCATCCACACTCTTATTTAATAAGATGCTTTCTCTTATTTCTCTAGTGATTTCCATAATCTCATAAACACCAATTCTGCCTGAAAATCCACTGTTATTACAATAGGTGCAACCATCACCTTTGTACAGTTTTAGAGTCTCCTGTGCCTCATGTCCTATTATTGCTTTTTCATAACTACTGGCTTCGAAAGAAGTTTTACAGTGCGTGCAAATTCTTCTTACAAGTCTTTGTGAAATAACTCCACTAACCGACGTTGCCACAAGGTATGGTTCTATTCCCATGTCTGAAAGTCTCGCTACCGCAGAAGCTGCATCATTCGTATGAATGGTGCTTAAAACTAAATGTCCAGTAATTGCAGAACTAATTGCAATCTCTGCTGTTTCACTGTCTCGAATTTCACCTATCATAATTATATCTGGGTCTTGTCTTAAAATAGATCTAAGACCTGTGGCAAAGGTTAAACCCGCTTTAACATTTACATTTACTTGATTTATTCCTTCCATTAAGTACTCTACTGGATCTTCTACAGTTATAATATTAGTGTTTTCCTTGTTTAAATCATTTAGAACTGTATATAATGTGGTAGACTTGCCACTCCCTGTAGGCCCTGTAACTAAAATGATGCCATAGGGGCTGCTAACTATCCTTGCAAGCTTTTCTAAATCATTCTTACTTAATCCTAATTGATGTTTAGATTTAAGAAAGTTCTCTCGATCAAGTATTCTAATAACCACTTTTTCACCATAAACTGTAGGTAAAATAGATACACGAAGGTCATAATCTTTTCCCTCTATATTCATTAGAATTCTACCATCTTGAGGCATTCGCCTCTCTGCAATATTCATATTCCCAAGTATTTTTATCCTTGTGACTAGAGCAGCAAGTGTTTCTTTCGGTGACTTTAGAACCTCATGAAGCTCGCCATCAATTCGATATCTAACCCTAACATGTTTATCAAATGGTTCTATATGAATGTCGCTAGCCCTACTTTTAACTGCATTTTTAACAAGAGACTCCACAAGTCTTACAGCAGGTGCATTTTTAATATTCTCAAGACTATTAGATTCCTCTTCACTTAGGCCCTTTATATCACTTTGAGTTTGAGATTTCACTAGTTCATTTGCTGTCTTTTGAACATACTGAGTAGAATAATATCTATCTATAGCCTTTTTAATAGCTGATTGAGTCGTAATTAAAGGTTCAACCTCATAACCTGAAGATATTGACACATCATCAATTGCAAAAACATTTAATGGGTCTGACATTGCAACTTTAATCTTATTGCCTTCAATATCTATTGGAATCAAATTGTATCTAAGTGCCAGACTTTCAGATATTGATTTTACGGCTTCCATATTTACAATGGTTCTTTCTAAATCCACCCTCATAATTCCTAGTTGCATTTCAAGCACATCTATTATAGTATCTTCCGTCAAAATGTTATCTGCTATGAGTTGTTCTCCAAGCCTTTTCCCAGTTATTCTTTGTTTTTTCAAAACTGATTGTAATTGTTCCTGTGTTATTTTCCTGATTTGGACAAGAATATCTCCTAACCTTTGTTTATTTTGAGGACGCACATTTCTCACTCCTAACCACATTTTAACTAAGCGTATATTTTTTTAATTTTACGTTAACATTAGATAAAAATTTTCTATACTCACTTCAGATTTTTCATCTTTCCTCTTATAATATGTATTGTTAATTCTAATGTTACTTACAAAAAATAAAAGCCAAAATAATATCAACTATTATTTTTGGCTTTTAAACTATTGTGAATTTTTTTATTGTTCTTATGTTATTTTACAAAGAGTTTTATAAAATCAAATTTATTATAATCAAACAAACCTCTAGTCGTAATTTTAACCTCTGGAATTACAGGAAGTGCCATAAACGATAAACTAATAAAAGGATCATACTCCTCTCGCACACCAAATCCTCTAGCGATTCGACTTAACCTATTTAAATGCTCTGCAACTAAATACGGTGACTCAAATGTCATTATCCCCCCAATTGGTAAACTGAGCTGTGCAATAACTTTTTTTCCTGACACCATAGCTATTCCTCCACCGATAGAAACAAGTGTATTAACCGCTACCTCCATATCCTCATCGTTATCGCCAACTACTATAACATTATGAGAATCATGAGCTATTGTTTGTGCGATAGAGCAATTCTTTAGTCCTAATCCTTCTATAAACCCAATAAAATGTTTACCTGTATTATGATGTCTTTCAATAACCGCTATTTTCAATATATCTTTTTCTACTATTCGCTTTATATATCCCTGTTGATTTTCTATTTTTCTCTGCACTAATTTAGTTTCAAGGGAACTTGGAATTAATTTTATGACGTTTACAACACTACCCTTACTATTTACTTTAAAAATTCCACTATCAATAAATTCCATATGCATAGAAGACTTTACTTTTAGTTCAGCATGTTTTTTGTTAGCTACTTCTTTATACTCCTTGCCATCTTTTATAACTTTTATTATATTTAATCCTTTTATATCTTGAAAAAGCACCAAATCCGCTTTATATCCTGGTGCTATCGCTCCTCTATCCAATAAACCATAACACTGCGCAGCATTATGTGATGCCATTATATACGCCTTTATAGGATTAAGTCCTTGTTTTATAGAAATCCTGATACAGTTATCAATTGACCCAACCTCTAGTAAATCATCTATATGCCTATCATCAGTGCAAAATAAAAACCTTGTAAAGTTACGATTATTAACCGCTGGAAGCAAAGCCTTCAGATTTCTTGCAGCAGACCCTTCTCTTAACATTACGTACATTCCTCTGCTAACTTTGAGTAGAGCTTCCTTTGCGTTGGTGCTTTCATGGTCAGTTCTTATCCCACAGCTTAAGCACGCGTTAAGCTCATTTATAGATATCTTAGGGCAATGCCCATCAATATGTTTATGCTTTGCCATATCCAATTTTTTTAATAGACCCTCATCCTTATTTACAACCGCAGGCACATCCATTACTTCACCAAGACCTAATACTAATTCATTATCAATTAATTCTTCTAACTGCTCAACGTTAAGAACATACCCACTATCCTCAAATTTTGTAGCTGGAACGCAAGATGGCAACATGAAAAATATATCTATTGGCGCCTGTTTGCTATTATCTATCATTAAATTAATTCCATTCATTCCGCAAACGTTGGCGATTTCATGTGGATCTGCTATTATTGTAGTTATTCCTTTTTTTATTACTATTTCCCCAAACTGCTCTGGCATTATCATGGATGACTCTATGTGTACATGTGAGTCAATGAAGCCCGGGGTCACATATAAATCAGAGCAATCTATTTGTATCTCCCCCGTGAACTGACCAATTCCTATAATAGTATCACCTGTTATTGCAATATCCCCTTTTTCTATACTCTGCGTAAACACATTTATAAAATTTGCATTCTTTAACACCAAATCTGCTTTAATTCTACCCATCGCTGAATCAATATTTTTTTTAGCCTGTTCCATATACTTCCCACCTTATTTTTTAATAATATCACTAGACTTAATTATTATCTTTATATTAAATTATTACAGAACACCCTTTAGTATTCCTTATTGATAAGTTAATTGAATTTTTTCAGAATATAAAAAAACACAGCTATTGCTGTGTTATGTTTTCCTGCGTTTCTATGTTTTCATCTATTACTATGCTTTCCTCTGCTGTAATCCCTATTCTATTGTACCAATCAACATAAATATAAAATAAACTAACAACATCTTGTTGGTTATACAAAAGTATTTTTTCTTTTTTCTCTTGCGGCATCCTATTTATATAATCATTATCTTTCACTATTTTTCCAAAAGTTTTAGCTAAATTAGATCCACTTATTACTTCACTTTCGCGGTCAATTTCAAATATTTTTTCTAAAGCTTTAAGCCCAATACATTTACCCTCAGCTTTTTCATAACATTTTTGTAAATCTATTTCTTCAAAATACCCTTCCAATACAAAATCTGTTTTATGTGCTTTTAATAAATAATTTATAACCGTAAAATCATTATTCCCTGAAAATGTAATAATATATTTCTTATTATATTTAAGTTTCATTTCTTCAAAATAGTCTTTAGCTAAAGATAATATTTCTATAGCATCTGTTTTGTTTTCCGCCATATATTGAGTAACCTTTATTTCATTAGTTATTTCGTCATAATAACAACACCCAAAAACTCCAATACATATAGGTTTCTTATAAATATAATGTTCTAAATCAAAAAATAATGCATCTTTAAATATTTCTTTATTTCCGTCTATTTCATATGAGCCGTCTGTTGAAATTTCCCCTACTTTAACACTACTAAGTTTTGTAATCACAATATCACTCTTTCCTACTAAGTTTTCTAAAAATAAAACCCATTAATTTAAAAATCTACACTTATCTAATTTAAAACGCTAGTATTTATATGTTATCACATATTTACTATCATTTGAAAGCATTTTGAAAATTTAATGTTTTATCCGTTTGTTTTATATTGACACTAATAGATAACCATGTTAAAATGATATTGAGAATTATTTTCATTAAGGGGTGATTGTTATAAGTATTTATGATTTAAAACCAGGAGACAAAGCATTTATTCATTCAGTTTGTGGCGATGATAAGTTTGCAAAACGATTACTCGCATTAGGTTTCATTGAAGGTACTGAAGTTAAATTAGTAGCTGCCGCACCCCTAGGAGATCCTATAATTATAAATTTACGTGGTTTTAATTTAGCTATTAGAAAAAATGACGCTAAAAACATATATATTAAAAAATCTTAATTATTATCCCAGAACATCACAAGGAGGTCTTGAATGATTACTGCTGCTTTACTAGGTAATCCTAATGTTGGTAAAACAACTCTATTTAATGCACTAACGGGTTCTAACCAATACGTAGGTAATTGGGCTGGAGTAACAGTAGACAAAAAAGAGGGCATTATTGATAATAAAATTAAAATTGTCGATTTGCCTGGTATTTATGCTATGGATACTTATTCAAACGAGGAAAAAGTTTCTAAAGAATTCTTAGAAAATGGAAACGTAGATGTAATCATAAATATTGTCGATGCGTCAAGCCTTGATAGAAATTTATACCTTACAACTCAACTTAAACAATTTAATAAGCCTATAGTTTTAGTATTAAACATGGTAGACGTAGCAATATCAAAAGGAATTGATATTAATTATGACCTTTTAGCTGAAAAGTTAGGTGTAACTATTATTCCCATTGTAGCATCAAAGGGTAAGGGCATTTCTGATGTTCGTAGTTGCCTCCTTAAAGAAGATTATATTACTTCTTCTTCAAATGCATTAAAATTTAAGGATGAAAAAGAAACCTATGCTTATATAGAAATTTTATTAAAATCATGCACCAATAAAAAAAGCACTAATAAAGCAACTATTTCTGAAAAAATAGATAAAATCGTACTTAATAGAGTTATTGCATACCCGCTATTTTTTATAAGTTTATTTATAATTTTTATGTTTACTTTCAACTGGGTTGGACAACCTTTAGCTGATTTACTAGATAGTTTACTTAATGATACTTTTGTTCCATTTTTAAGTGGCGTGCTTGCTAATAATAGCGTTTGGTTTTCTTCACTACTAATAGATGGTATCATCGGTGGAGTTGGTTCCGTAATAGTATTTTTACCAGTTATCCTTGCACTATTTTTAGGTATTTCTTTTTTAGAAGACAGTGGCTACATGGCAAGAGCTGCTTTTATAATGGATAAATTAATGAGAAAAATGGGTTTGTCAGGTAAAGCTTTTATTCCGCTTATTGTTGGTTTCGGTTGCTCTGTTCCTGCGATAATGTCAGCTAGAACTCTAGAGAGCGAAAAAGACAGAAAATTAACAGCACTTTTAGTTCCACTTATGTCTTGCAACGCTAGACTTCCGGTTTATGCATTATTTGCATCAGTATTTTTCCCAGGCAATGAAACATTGATGGTATTTTCATTGTACCTAATGGGAATTGGTTTAGCTTTTGGAATTGGTCTTTTGTTTAAAAATACATTATTTAAAAAGAATGAAGAGCCTTTTATTATAGAATTACCGGAATATAAATTACCAGAACCAATGGCCTTATTAAAACATACTTGGGACAAAGGTAAAGGATTTTTAAAGAAAGCTGGAACTATAATATTTTCAATTTCCGTAATAGTATGGTTTTTATCAAATTTCAATACTTCCGGCATGGTTGATATAAACATTAGTTTTTTAGCTAGTATTGGTAGATTTATAAACCCAATATTTGTCCCACTTGGATTTGCTACATGGCAGAATTCAGTAGCACTGTTAACTGGTCTTATGGCTAAGGAAGTAGTTGTTGGTACAATGGGAGTTATATATGGTGGAAATCTACAACATGCTTTAGCTAACTATTTCTCCCCCTTATCCGCTTACAGTTTCTTAGTTTTTGTATTATTGTACACTCCTTGTGTATCAGTAATCGCTACTATGAAAAAAGAATATGGAAACAAAATGGCAATTTTCTCTGTATCATATCAGTTAATATTAGCCTGGGTAGTTTCTTTTATAATATTTAATGTAGGTAGTCTTTTCATAGGATAAAAAAATATAATTAGTATAAAATATAAAGAGGTGAGTCTAGCATGGAATTTATTATAGTTGGTGTGATTGTTATTGCCGCTGGATATATCTTATACACAAATATAAAAAAGCGAGCAAAAGGTGATTGTGGTTGTGGAAATGGCTGTAGTGGCTGTACTCATGAATGTGATACAACCTCCCAAAATAAAAACAAATAAAAAGCAGCATCAAGATATATAAATAATATCTTGATGCTACTTTTTTATATTTTAACTATTCCTAGTTTACTTATATAAGAACAACTTTATAATAGTTGGCTATTAATTCTTTTTAATGGTTCATTTGTATTCCTGTTATTTTTCATAAGAGTTTTTTGTTTTTTAACAAGTTTTTCTTTTCTCTTAAGATCTAAATCATCTTGAATAATATTAATTACCTTAAAGATTTTAGGCAAATTAACAACATCCTCATAATTATGAAGCATAAGAATTTCCTTTGACTTTTCATCATGTTTTTCAAGATATTCATTATAGAGTTCAACCCATATAGCTCCGTTTATCTCATCTTTTCTATTGATGCCAATAAACTGTTCTACACTTTTTAAACTACAATTCTTAATTCCCATTTTTTTATGAAAAGGTCTTATAATCTTATACAAATCTAAATGTTCTCTTGGCAACCTAAATCCAAGATCATATCTATACATCTTTCTAAGTATAAAAGGTTCATCAAAAGCTGTTCCATTATAAGTGCACCATGTTTTAAACCTGCTCATAGCTTTTTTTAGTTCTTTCAAAATACTCTCTTCTTCGCTAGGCGATTCCGCAAAATATTGAACAATTTTGAATTCATCTTTGTTTATGTAATACCCTAATGATATTAATACTATTTTATCATACTCTAAATCAAAACCTGTGGCTTCAATGTCTAAATACGCAATAGTATCCATCTTAAATTTACTAAAAATCTCTCTAGGCATTACAACGTTAATATTATATTCTTTGATATACATAGTTCCCCCTAATCTATAAAAAAAGAAAAGCATACATTAAAACAAATATATTTTTATTTGCTATGTATTTTTAAACGAGTTTTACATTTTTCTATAATATAATAATACATTAAAAACCGAGTTATTGCAAATCAAACGATAACGCGGCTTCATGTAAATATTGGGTGCGTTCTACATTCTATCTACAACTTCTATTCCTATTAAGTTTAATGCATTCTTAATTACTTGACATGTAGCTTCCACCATTTTAAGTTTAGCTTGTTTATTAGATTCATCTTCTAAATTAGCTATATTGTGTTGATTATAGAATTTATTAAATGCCTTAGCTACTTCAATAGCATACCTTGTAACCATAGATGGTTCTAATTTATCAATAGCGTGCAAAATTGAATTTTGAAAACCTTCCAATTGTTTTACAAGTTCAAACTCTTCTTTAGAATTTAATTTATTATAATCAAGTACTAAATCATCTGCAGGCTTATTACTGCTTTCTTCAACTTTCCTTAATATACTTTTCGCTCTAGCATAAGTATATTGAACATAAGGACCTGTTTCTCCATCAAAGCTAAGCATCTCTTCCCAGTTAAAGACAATATCTCTTTCTCTCCCATTTTTTAAATAAGTGAATATAATAGCACCTATTCCTACTTTCTTAGCCACCTCCTCCTTATTCTCAAGGTCTGGATTCTTAAGATTTATTATTTCAAGAGTTTTAGCAACTGCTTGATTTAATAGCTCATCTAGGAATATAACATCGCCTTTTCTTGTAGATAATTTTTTATCTGCGAATCTTACTGTTCCAAAAGCTACATGTTTACAATCATCTGCCCAATCATTACCCATAAGTTTTAAAGTTGTAAATACTTGATTGAAATGAAGAGATTGATCTTTTCCAACTACATAAATATTTTTATAAAAATCATAAGTTTTCTTTCTATAAGTAGCTGCTGCTAAATCACGAGTTGCATAAATTGTAGCTCCATCTGATTTTTTAATAATGCAAGGTGGCATATTGTATTCATCGAGCATTACAACTTTAGCTCCATTTGACTCAACAAGCAGACCTTTATTCTCTATATCCTGAATTACGTCATCCATCTTGTCACAGTAAAAACTTTCTCCAGCATATGAGTCAAATTTAACATTTAATGTATCATAAAGTTTTTTAAATTCTATGAGGCTTATATCTCTAAATTTAGTCCAAAGCCTAACTTCTTCTGTTGACCCATCTTCTAGATTTTTAAAATACATTTTTGCCTGCTCATTAAGTGTTGGGTCAATATCAGCCTCATCATGGAATTTAACATAAATTCTTAGCAATTCTTTTATAGGTTCTTTAGCTAAAGCCTGCTCATCTACCCAGTTTTTATAAGCATATATAAGCTTACCAAATTGAGTACCCCAATCTCCAAGATGATTAATTCCAGTACAATTGTATCCTTCAAAAGAAAGTATTTTATATAAAGAGCTACCTATAACTGTAGTAAATAAATGTCCTACATGAAATGGTTTTGCTATATTTGGTGATGAATACTCCACCACAATATTCTTACCTTCGCCTATTTTAGATGAACCATAAGAATCTCCCTCTTCTAATATCTTTTCTACAGTATTTTTAATAAATACTCCCTTATCTAAGAAAAAGTTCAAATAAGGTCCGAAACACTCTATTTTTTCAAAACCTTCCTTTTCAATCTTCTCTTTTAAATCATTCGCTATCATGTTAGGTGCTTTTTTCATAGTCTTTGATAACTGGAAACATGGAAAAGCAAAATCTCCCATTTCAGGTTTTGGTGGAATTTCAATTAAACTCTCTATAACTACTATGTCTAAATCCACCAATTGTTTAATTCTTTGTGCTACTATTTTTTTATAATCCATAAAAATATTCCCTCCTGTGTCAGTTTGGGTAACTAACAGCTATTAAATGTTCCCCAATACTACTGTGTTTTATTTTGTAATATAACAAAAAACCCATCTCTAATTAAAGAGACGGGTTATATTTCCGCGGTACCACTCTAGTTGACTTAAAGTCCACTCAATATTTTAACGCTAGTTAGCGGCGTACCCTATAAGAATTAAAAGTTATGACTTCTAACTAGTTGAGGTAGCTTCTCCAAGGTTCTTTTCCTAAAATTAATATAATATCAATTTTGTTAAATGATCTGTCATTTAACTTCCTATATCTTATAAGGCTTACACTCTACCCTTACTCGCTTTAAGATTAATAAGAAAGTACTGTCCTTATCACAGAATTTAATTATTATACATTCACTCAATAATACATTAAATTATATCACTAATTGCTGATATTTGTCAAATTTTTATACTCGATAAAATTCATACATGTCAAAAATATAATTAACCCATAATATATTCCGTGAATTTTTTTAAATCTGTTACTGGTTCCTTACAAGTGAAATTCTCACAAATATAAGCAGTGGAAACGCCGTTTAATGCCTTCTGCTGTTTTAACTCAGGATTAATAGAATCTAATATATCTTCACCAGTATTTATTACAACTGTGGCGAAAGGGAGGTACTTACAATTAATTTCTCTAATCATAGCTTTGGTATCAGCACTGTCCCTTTCCCCTACAATAATAATGTCCTTGCCTGGTACATTACTATATAATAAAGCCGTCATAAAATAAGCATGAGCACTTTCTATAGTTTTAACCTTTGGTGCAAAAACTTTAAATTGACCATGTGCCTCTTTCTCTAGCTCACTACTTGCACTGAGCCTTGCAAGTCTTAGCATATTTAAAGTAGCTACTGAATTACCTGATGGCATTGCACCATCATATATATCCTTTGGTCTAACAATCAATTGTTCACCATCAATTCCGTATAAAAATAAACCACCTTGCTTTTCATCTTTAAACAAGTTGATCATATTAACATTAAGCTCTAATGCTTTACTTAAATACTTAACGTTAAATGTTGCTTCATATAGTTCAATTAAAGCATGAATTGTAAATGCATAATCATCCAAATACCCTAGATGTGCTACATCACCATTTCTGAATCTAGCCATTAATCTTCCTTTATCGTTAATCATGGTTTTCAATATAAAATCCATAGCTTTTTCTGCTTTTTCTATATAATTACTATCACTAAAAACTCTTCCACCATTCGCTAATGCAGCAATCATAAGCCCATTCCAAGATGTTAATATCTTGTCATCCTTATATGGATGAATTCTTTGCTCTCTATAATCAAATAACTTTTGTCTCATTTCTTCTAGTTCATGCTCTAAATCTTTATTCATTATAACGCTCGTATTTTTATCAATTAGATTTGGAATGTTTCTTCCCTCGAAATTGCCAACATTCGTTATATCATAGTATTCACAATAGGTCTTATAAGATTCTTCACCTAATACTGATTCAACTTCTTTTGTTGTTAATAAATAAAACTTACCCTCTTCTCCCTCACTATCAGCATCTTCTGCTGAGTAAAAAGCGCCATCACTAGATGTCATATCCCTTAATATATAAGTGAATATCTTTGATGCAACTTCTTTGTAGAATACTTTACCTGTGGCCTCAAAAGCCTCAATATATACAGATGCTAATAATGAATTATCATATAACATTTTCTCAAAATGAGGTGCTAACCATTTTGGGTCTGTAGAATACCTTGAAAATCCAAAGCCAATGTGATCAAAAATACCACCTGCGTGCATTGCTTCTAAAGTTTTTTCAACCATCTCTAATGCATAGGGTTCGTTGTAATTTTTCCAGTATCTTAATAAGAATTGTAAATTATGAGGTGCTGGAAACTTAGGAGACCTGCCAAAACCGCCATAGTCCCTATCATAAGCACTCTTAAAGC
>Ga0209123_1003298_pt1 | contig 12301 bp, 13 predicted proteins | sample BarGraIncu00431A_FD_184500 | JGI IMG/M metagenome (GOLD analysis project Ga0209123, IMG submission 184500) | Arctic peat soil microbial communities from Barrow, Alaska, USA - Barrow Graham LP Incubations 004-31A (SPAdes) (version 2) | ecosystem: Environmental > Terrestrial > Soil > Wetlands >...
TCCTGCGCCCGTAGCTCAGGCGGATAGAGCAACGGTTTCCTAAACCGTGTGCCGGTGGTTCGAGTCCCCCCGGGCGCACCATTTACTTTGTGTGGTGAACCGGATGAATGATGATAACTACTATATGGGGCTAGCCTTAGATGAAGCACGTAAAGCTTATGAAATTGGTGAAATACCAATTGGTGCTGTGCTCATTGTGGATGGGCAAATAGTGTCCAGTGGACATAATATGCGTGAGATTTGGCATGATGCCACGGCCCATGCTGAAATGATTGTGATTCGCGTAGCTTGCCAAAAACTTGGTAGATGGCGTTTGACGGGTGCTACATTGTATGTTACGATCGAGCCATGTCCCATGTGTGCTGGTGCGTTGGTAATGAGCCGTATTGACCGTTTGGTCTATGGTAGTGCTGATTATAAAGCGGGAGCCATTGAATCGATTTTTAATATAGCTCAAAATGATGCTCTTAATCATAGTATGATTGTAACATCAGGAGTACGAAGTAATGAATGCGCTGAAATTATGCGTGATTTTTTTCGTAGTCGGCGAAAAAGTAAAAAAGATGCTATTACTAACAATAGACAATAGATGAGATTTTCTTGTTGATCAGGTAATGGAGAGGTGGCTGAGCTGGTCGAAGGCGCTCGACTCGAAATCGAGTAGGCTGTAACAAGTCTCGTGGGTTCGAATCCCACCCTCTCCGCCATAATGTCAATTACATCAGAGGCTCTGACTGTGCGCAGTTATGACTTCTGGTTTTTTTTAGTGGATGGGAAAAATGCAGTTGATAACAAAAGAGTAGCCCAGCTTGTTTTTTTACAGGCTGGGCTACTCTTTATATACTAATGAAACCAATATGAATTCTCGATTGCAAGGCAGGGGCATGCGTAAGGTGTTTGATCGGCAGGAATATCAGGTAATGATTGTAGCTAATAAATTTCAGGCTGGTTTTGATCAGCTCAAACTGGTGGTCTTTTTCACATGGTGATCATTAAAAGCGACACAGAAGACAGTTAAAAAAATGCAAAATAATAAAAAAAACACATCCTGTCGTGGTCGTTGATTATGAAGTTGTAGGAGGACTTGTCTCTCTATATATAGAATATTGGAGAAACTATCAATATATTTTAGTAAATAGTAGACGATGAAGCTGAAAGTTAAAAGGAGTGTGATTTAACATGAGGAAGGGAATCGAAGGACTCATTATGATTACGTCTCATGCCTGGACGAAGCCAATGGTTCGAACTTATAATGGCGTCTTTTGGGATCTTCGGCATGAAAAGATTAGTGTTGTAGATGTAGTATAATTGAAATACTGTCCACTTCTTAAGTGATAAAATCAGTGAAAAATAAGAATAAGATTATGAGCAGCATTAGAGTGGGTTTATGTAGGTTTAGAGTGTTAAAAGAACGCGAAGGAGAAAACATATGTCTAAACGGATTTTAATAGTAGATGATACCCTATTTATGCGAGTCAAGTTGAGAAATTTGCTGGAAAAGTGGGGACATCAGGTTGTAGGCGAAGGGGCTAATGGGCTAGAAGCAGTCGAAAAATATAAGGAACTGCTACCTGATCTCGTTTTAATGGATATTACAATGCCCGAGATGGATGGAATAGCAGCCCTTAAAGAAATTAGGGCGTTTGATGCTAAAGCTACCGTGATTATGGTATCAGCCTTGGGACAAGAGAGTTTCGTTATGGACGCGGTTCGTTCTGGAGCTCGCAATTATTTGGTCAAGCCTGTACAGGATATTAAGCTTCAGGAAGTGTTAGCAAGACTATAAAGCGGGAGTAAAACAAAAATGAATATTTTTAAGACTGCAAAGGAAATACTACCTGTTTCAGAATTGGCTGCTGACGAGTATAATCAAAAGGAAGGTATTATCCAAAATGATGTCAATCAAGCGTTGGCTAAACTTAATAGCATCTATGACGTTATAGGGAATTGTCCGCTACAAGTGATGGTTGATCATCATCGCCATCATTCGCTATTTATGAATAGTGTATTTCGGCTAAATAATTATACCTTGTTGGCCCGGATTTTGGTTTGGGAGTATCACGCCTATCACGTTCACGGATTCTCCTATTACTATTTTACCTATGGATTTTGCGAGTGGCGTAAGGCGATAATGTTAAATATGAGCCCGGACAAAGGGTTAGAAATAGACCGCGTATATCAATGGATAGTCCAGCACCATGCAGATTTTGTCCAGTTGGCCGAGTCGGCAGATTACAACTTTTTAACGGTTAATAAAGAGCAAGAAGTTGTTAATATCTTTGTGGCGCATCTGATACACGGGGAGTACCAGGCGTGTTTGGCGATTAGTGAAACTTACTACTTGACTGACGTCGATAATCTAGCATGTTTCTATGTTGGAGTCATTGAGCAGAGTTTGTATGAAGTAGGTAGACTATGGGAAGCAGGGCATATTTCTGTCGCCCAAGAGCATCTGGCAACGGCAATCGTGAACAAACTTATGCTTATCCATTTCTTGCGCGCCGGACTGGTGGAAGCAAGCAAACCAAAGGTTGTAATTGCGGCTGCACCTAATGAACTACACGAGGTTGGGGCAAGTATGGTTGCCGATCTTTTACAACAACATGGTTGGGAAGTGGATTATCTCGGTGCGAATATGCCTAAGGAAGACCTGCTAGAATATTTGCGGGTAAACAAACCCTACTTTCTGGGATTATCGGTGGTTATGCCTTTTAATCTTGCATCTGTTCGGGAAATAATCCATTCAATACACAGCGATGCCAGCATCTGTGGCATTAAAATAATGGTCGGTGGGGTCGCCTTCAAGTATAGCGAAGACCTATGGCGTCAAGTTAATGCTGACGCTTACGCCGTTGATGGCCATGCCGCGATCAAAATTGCTGAGCGATGGCTAGGGGAGAAGCAGTGCTGATAACACTTTTGAAACAGACTTTGGAAAACAGGAAGAAGTTGAATGGACTACATGGATTAGTGGGTCCTCAAATACAGTATTATATGGGCCTAATATTATGGGAGAAAAAATATGAACAGAATAAGATTGGGGATTGTAGGGCCATTGGATTCCATTGAATTGGTTCAAGAAGTAACCTTGGAACGACCAGATATTTTAGTGCCAATTCCTATTGTTTATCAAGATGCTTCAGAAGTACCTGACATCGTGACGCGGTGTAGCAATGATGTTGATGTATGGCTATTTTCTGGTATTGTTCCCTATGAACGGGCCTTAATGGTGAAGATTAATAAACCTCTGTTTTATATTCCTCATACGGGGTCAAGTTTGTGGCGGGCCTTATTGCAAATTACATACATTGAAAAATTAAAGTTTGAAAGTATGAGTTTTGATACTTTTAGTCAACAGGAAATTGAAGAAACGTTTACGGATATTGATCTGCCAGTACCCGTAATTTATGTTAATCATCAGCAAGGTAGTGTATCTGCCAGCGATGCGACGGAATATCATTATAATCTATGGAAAAGTGGGCATACCCATATTGCCGTTACATGCCTTTTCGCCACGTACCAGAACCTGAAAAAAATGGGAGTACCTGTTTTTCGCATATGGCCAACACGTAGTACCATTCGTACAACACTCGATATTACCATCAGCGCCTTTGAAGCCCAACGCTTTAAGGGAAGCCAACTTGCCATTCAACACATAAAAATTGATGGCTATGATGATCTTATCCGTGTTGGATCAAGTTATGGCGCGAAAAAAATTGAATTGCGGTTGTATGAAATACTGGTTGGTTATGCTGAAAAACTAAAAGGCTCTATTGTTATACGGGGCGATGGACAATATACTTTATATTCCACTAGGGGTATCTTGGAAGAATTTACAGAAAACTTTACAATCATGCCCATATTAGATGATGTAACTCGTAATGTGACGGCTAAGGTGAGCGGTGGTATCGGCTTTGGAGCCACGGCTTATGATGCGGAAGAAAATGCTTATCGGGCACTTGGTCTTGCCAAGCAACGGGGAAAAGGACTTTGGATGGTGGTTACAGATAGTCGAGAGGTGATTGGACCATTGAGTTCTGTGACTCATCTGAAGTATTCAATTTCCACTGATGATGTTGTGCTCCGGAAATTTGCAGATCAGTTAAAAATAAGTATAACGACTGTTAATAAATTATTGGCCGTTATTAATAAACTGGCTAAAGACGCTGTCTCTGCAGATGATCTGGCTATGTATTTAGCCATTACGCCACGCAGTGCAAGGCGGCTATTAACATCGTTAGTTGAACAAGGTTTTGCCCAGGTAGTTAGGACAGAACTACTAGCCAAAGGTCGCCCGCGAAAATTGTATAACGTCCTATTAAATTCATTGCTACAACAAGTGACGAGCCATTCTGATGGATAGTGGGAAAAATAGTAAGAGGGATATTCATAATAGTATTGCGCTGGTTAAGGGGATATGATATACTCAGCTCAAGTGAATAAAGTAAAGCAATGAAGCTTATAAACGGCACGACGTTTATGGGCTTTTTCTGTTATCTACTAAAAAATAAAGGTGCTTTTATGACCTTTAAATGATAGGCAATGGCAGTGAAAAAACATTTTTGGAGTTTTTTTTATTCATTTAAGGAAATGTCTTTAAAGAGACCGAAAGTTGTGTTATTATAAAAGAGAATCGTGAATCCTCGATTAGAAGGAAGGTGTTTTTAGAATGTGGGACAAAAGGAATGCGCTAGAACTGGCTCATCAATTAGTGTTATGGCGTCGAATGTTTCATAGCAATCCAGAATTAAGTAATGAGGAACAAAAAACATCCTTAGTCATTTTTGATATTTTGACGAGCATGGATATTGAAGTGCAGAAGTTCGCTTCTCACTTTGGGCTGTGCGGTATCATTAAGGGAAAGTATCCTGGTCCGGTCATTGCCTTACGGACAGATATGGATGCTCTGCCCATAACGGAGGCTAATGACGTTCCTTATCGCTCACAGCATACTGGGGTTATGCATGCCTGTGGTCATGATGGTCATATGGCAATCATGTTAGGTGTGGCTCGAATGTTGTCCTTATGTGCTGGAGAATTTGCAGGAACCATCAAATTGATATTTCAACCAGCAGAAGAGGCTGCTCCCGTTGGTGGTGCTGGCTTCCTGATAAAAGACGGTATTTTGGATGATGTGGATGCCATTTTTGGCTTACATTTATGGCCAGATTTACCGTGTGGCCATATTGGAATTCGTCAGGGTGCTCTTATGGCAGCTTCAGATCGGCTTAACATTAAGATCTTAGGGCAGGCAGCTCATGCGGGTCAGCCACAGTACGGGGTCGATGCCATCACCATTGCTGCTGACGTGATTCAAGGCTTGGGTCATATTATGAATCGACAAATTGATCCTTTAGAAACGGCGACACTTTCTATCGGTAAGATACAGGGTGGCGAGAGATACAACGTCATTGCCCAAGAAGTAGTATTAGATGGAACGGTACGCACTCTTGGTGAAGAGGTCCGCAAGGAAATACCAGTAAAGATCAAAAGACTACTTGACGGTATCACTGCTGGACAAGGAGGCGCGAATGCCTTGGATTATCAATATGGGTACCCTGTTGTGAATAATTGGGCAGAGCCAACACAATTGGTAATACAGGCTGCAAGACAAATCCTCAGCAGTGAGGCTGTACATGATGATGTTAAACCAGTGTTGGCGGCAGAAGACTTCGGGAATTATCTATTAAAAACTCCAGGAGCATTTTTTTGGTTAGGGTGTGCTAAAGAAGGGCACGAAAATTATCATCTACACAGTTCTAATTTTGATATAGACGAAGATACTCTAGTTGTCGGGACCAAAATCATGTATAAGACAGTTCTGATGGCATTGGCACATTATGAAAAAAAAAGAAATCTTGACGCTGCGAATCAACCTGTTCTTACTAAAGTCGGGTATGGAAAAGTTGGAACAATAGGAGTAAGATAAATCATTTGCTGAAATATCCATTAGAAACCATAAATAAATCATTCACCGTGGCCAAGTTGTAAATCTGAAAAATGAGTTAGATATAAAATAAAGGAGGCTTCATCAAATGACTCAATTAAAAACTCCTTCAGCAGTGGCGACGCAAAATACGGGTATTTTGGGCAAAATCGAACTACTAGGGAATAAACTCCCCAATCCGGCCATACTTTTTATTATTTTGGCGGGTTTACTTGCTGTCCTTTCAGCTGGTTTAGCAGCTTATCATGTGACGGCGATTGATCCCATCACGCACAAGGTAATACTGGTGAAAAGCATGCTGACCAAGGAAGGATTACACTGGATATTAGCTGAGATGATCAGAAACTACATTAACTTTCCTCCTCTGGGTATGATCATCGTTTTGACCATGGGCATTGGACTGATTGACAAGGTTGGCTTAATGGAAACGGCCATTAAGTCTTCTATTTACTCTATACCAAAACAATATATTACTTTTACCATTGTAATTCTCAGTTTTATGAGTCACGTGGCGTCGGATGCGGCCATCGTAATCGTGCCTCCTATCGCTGCTATGGTATTCTATTCTCTGGGAAGGCATCCTTTTGCCGGGTTTGCGGCCTCCCTGGCGGCTATTTATTCTGGATTTACCGCCAATATATTGATTGTCACCACGGATGTTTTACTATCTGGAATTACCACTCAGGCGGCTAAGGTTGTTGATCCTAATGCCATTGTAACGCCTGTTGATAACTGGTATTTTGTGAGTTTCGCAGTTATTATTCTTTCTATCCTAACAACAGTGATCACTGAAAAATTTGTAGAACCTCGCTTAGGTACATATCAAGGCGGAAAAGCTGTTGTTCTCGACAAACCTAGTCCACAGCAGTTATCAGCTCTCCGGGCCTCAGGAATCGCTGCTCTTTTGTATGTTATAGTACTACTCTTAATGGTGGTGCCTGAAGGTGCCCTGCTACGCAATCCAGAAACAGGAACAGTTCTCAATTCCCCACTGATGAAAGGTATTGTGCCTCTGCTCTTTCTCTTTTTTCTTACAGTGGGTCTTACTTTCGGTATTAAATCCGGTTCAATCCGCACGGGAGACGATGCCATTCATATGATGTCTGAGGCCGTTAAGGGCTTGGCAGGTTTTATGGTGATGGTATTTGGTATCGCTCAGTTCATTGCTGCTTTTAGTTGGACTAACATTGCTACTTTAATGGCGACCAACGGTGCTCAATTCTTGGAAAGCATACATATGACGGGCCTTCCTGCTTTATTAACGTTTATGCTAACCGCTCAATTCCTTGGTTTATTTACGGCCAGCGGTTCGGCGCTGTGGGCTTTATTATCTCCCGTATTTGTTCCCATGTTTATGCTTTTGGGTTATCATCCAGCCTTTATTCAATTGGCGTTTCGTGCTGGCGATGGTTCATTGAATACCATCATGCCTGTGAATCCCTTTCTACCCTTGTTCTTAGAGGCGTTGCGTCAGTATAAATCAGAATCAGGGATTGGAACGTATTTGGCTCTCATGATGCCCTACGCATTTGCATTCTTGATTGCCTTTTATACCTTGTTTAGCATCTGGTATTTATTGGGGTTATCCCCTGGACCAGGCATTCCACAACGATTATGGTGAAAAAACAAATTTATTATGTAGACACCTATTGACAACCTTGCTGAGAAATGATATTATATCGTTTGTAGCTAGTCAGTATAACTTATTGATATGATATATTGACTAGTTTTTTTGGAGAGATGTCCGAGCGGTTGAAGGAGCACGCCTGGAAAGCGTGTGTACTGGCAACGGTACCGAGGGTTCGAATCCCTCTCTCTCCGCCATTAAATTTTAATAGTGATGTTAGCATATCATATTGCTAGTACAATGTTGATTGGCGTAAAATTTAATATTTTGGCCTTTTATTTATTTTAGAGTGGGGCCACGGCATAAACTGGGTCTTACGCAATGAAAACTCATGAACCCCGTCAGATCCGGAAGGAAGCAGCGGTAAGTGATCATTTTTATGTGCCGTGAGGGTGCCTGATTTATGTCGTGGCCCGACGCTAAAAAGATAAATGCAAATAAGTAAAGCAACCAGAATATCTGGTTGCTTTTTGGCTATGATACCAAATAATGATTCACTGTAAGGGCGGAGCCAAATGCAGGAAAAAGGTAAATTCATGTGGAATAAAATATAAGGTTGTAAGGAGGTGCGGGTTATATGGCTTATGTGGCTTTGTATCGCCAGTGGCGTCCCCAAGATTTTGCGCATTTAGTGGGGCAGGATCATATTAGCACAACTTTGAAAAATGCCATTGTATCGGGGAAAATTGCTCATGCTTATTTGTTTTCAGGACCACGGGGCACTGGTAAAACGAGTACCGCTAAAATTTTGGCCAAATCATTAAACTGTATCAATGGTCCGACACCCCAGCCCTGTAATGTCTGTTCCAATTGTGAACGTATTAATACAGGTACATCCATGGATGTGCTTGAAATTGATGCTGCGTCCAATCGGGGTATTGATGAAATTCGTGAACTTAGGGAGAATGTTAAGTTCGCACCGGTAGATGGGCGCTATAAAGTATATATTATTGATGAAGTACATATGTTAACTACTGAAGCGTTTAATGCATTACTCAAGACGTTAGAAGAACCACCGGCCCATGTGGTATTTATTTTGGCCACCACGGAGGCTCATAAAATACCGGCGACTATTCATTCACGCTGCCAACGCTATGATTTTCGGCGTATTAGGCCTCAGGAAATTGAACAACGGTTAACGGATGTTGCTGAGGCTAGTGGACTGACTGTAGCGGCAGATGCCCTGAAACTTATCGCATCCCATGCTGATGGTGGACTTCGCGACGCCCTTAGCATTCTTGATCAATGCACAACCATGGAAGATGGGCTCATAACCGCCGGTAAGGTTCGTCAACTGTTAGGGCTGATTGGTCATGAATGGGTGTGGCGTATTACGGACGCCTTGGCTGAACGTGATTTTAAAGCAGTGTTATTAGCCTTAAATGAATTGATTATCTTGGGGAAAGAAGTGCGCCAGGTGTTACTGGAGCTGGCCTTATATATGAGAAGTATTATGCTATTTAAGGCTGCGCCGACGATTGATAGTATTGAGTTATATGGTGACGATCGGATGGTGCTCGCTAAACATAGTGACCAGTTTACCCATGAAGAATTAGTGCAGATGATTCAATTGTTGAATGAAGGTGCTAATGAAGCTCGGTGGGCGCCTGAACCGCGGATAACGGCAGAAATGACCTTATTGTCTGTTTGTCGTCGCTCGGTAGGTGGCGATATCGCTAACTTGCTTGCACGGGTAGTGGCCTTAGAGGCTAAATTATCGACAGGTGATCAATTCGTATCCCAAACAGTTAGGTTAGCGGAACCAGTGCGCTCCATACCTCGCCCGCAACAGTATCACAACACGGCATCATCTCATGTTGTGATAGCACAGCCACCTGAAGTGCAAGTCCAACCATCCGATATGCAGGCGACGGAAGAGACGGTGGCTGTTGATGTTCCCATCTCTGGTGATATCAAAAAAATATGGGATGATGTACTTAAAGAATTGGTGGCAGGTGGTAAACGTTCCGTATACGCCTGTGTCTCTCAAGGCAATCTTATTAGTCTGGATGATAAACAAGCCATTGTCCAGTTTACAGCGGCTTTTCCCAAAGAACGTACCGAAAAGGAAGACTATCGAGGCATTGTTGAAAAAGTATTGACACAATTTTGTGGAAAAACAGTGAGTCTTTGTTGTATACTGGGAACTGTGGCAGTAACCCCAAAGGGTAAAAGTAAGGTACCAGCTAAACCTAAACCAGCAATTAATAATTTGCCCCCAGAAGGGGCAGAACATCCTGCTGTACGTCAGGCTTTAGACATGTTTGGTGGTAAAGTTACAAAAAACAAAGAATAAACAAAGAATATAAGGGGGACTAAAATAATGTTTGGAAATATGGGTAATATGGGTAATATGGCTGGTATGATGAAAAAGATGCAAAAGCTACAAGGTGAAATGGCTAAAATGCAGGAAGAACTTAAAAAACGTACCATGGAAGTATCGGCTGGTGGTGGTGCAGTAAAAGTGGTTATTAACGGTGATAAACAAATTCTATCATTGAAGATTGATCCAGCGGCAGTGGACCCTGAGGATATTGAAATGTTGGAAGATTTGGTGGCGGCAGCTGTTAATGAAGCCATTAAGAAAGTCGATGATATGATGGCCCAAGAAATGGGTAAACTTACTGGCGGCCTAAATTTACCAGCTGGAATGTTTTAAGTTATGCAATACATAGCGCCACTAGCCAAGCTAATAGAACAGTTTCGTGCTTTGCCAGGAATTGGTTCCAAGACGGCTGCGCGACTGGCCTATCATGTCTTGGAAATGGATACAGCACGAGCTGAGGGGTTAGCACAGGCCATCATCGAAGCCAAGGAAAAGATTAGTTATTGTGATGTCTGTTTTAATTTAACGGACTGCAATCCTTGCACAATTTGCCAGGCTGAGGCCCGGGATACCACTGTGCTGTGCGTGATGGAAGAACCCCGCGATGTAGCAGCGATGGAACGTACCCATGAATATCATGGTCGCTATCACGTTTTGCATGGACAGTTATCGCCCCTCGAAGGTATTGGGCCTAATGATATTCGAATAAAAGAACTTCTGACTCGTATTCAGTCGGGCACTATTTTGGAAGTCATTATGGCAACTAATCCTGATGTGGAAGGTGAGGCCACGGCCATGTATATTTCTAGGCTCTTAAAGCCTTTAGGTATTAAGGTTACGCGTATTGCTCACGGTTTGCCTATTGGTGGCGATTTGGAATATGCTGATGCGGTGACTTTATCCAAAGCAATGGAAAATCGACGAGAAATGTAAGTCAATTGATGTTAACACTATCGTGCTAACTAAGGGCGTTACACGAAATTGTTTTTCAAAAATTTGGTGCGCTACTTATGTTTAATTCCTGCTGTTTATGGCAAAAATAGCCTTAACAGGAGGAATGTATATGAAGATAGCAGAGACATGGCAGAAAATACAGGCGTATTTACAGTTTGGGCAGCACGTTGGGCCGAAACCCTTGCCATCTCTACCCGTTGTGGTGGAAGAGGCTAGGCAAGAGTGGATGGATGCTCAATATTACTATAATACGGTATCTGATCAGGATTTAATTGATCATGCGGTGTATTTGATGCAGGCGGCTGAAAAAAAGTATATGTATTTGTTAAAGCAGGCGCGTCAAGCGGGTGTAGTGTATTCGCCGTATATGATAACCGCTGATGTAAACAATAAGGAAGATGATGCAATCACTCGTTGAACTTTTGCCGAGAAATTTATAATTGAACTCTTTAAAAAACCAGAGTTAAAAACTCTGGTTTTTTGTGAAAACAGAAAGTCCATGACCTTCTGAGATCCCAAGTCAAGGCAATCCTGAGAGTTGGCTCAAGCCAAGTTCTCTTGATGTAAGGATAAAACATAACATTTTTAAAAGAAGGTTTCTTATCATACTTGGACGATCTTCTTAATATATTACCTTGTAGAGTAATGTAGGAGGTAAAGGAAGTTTCTTGACCTATGTACAGTTGCTCAATGAGAGGAGAGTGTAGTATGCCAACTGTAGTTGGAGAATTTAATGTTATTTTGGCTTATGCTTTTGGTATTATTTTAATATATCTGCTGGGGCGGATGTTTTTAATGCCTATCAAACTGATCTTTCGTTTGATTTATAATGCCTTAATTGGTGGTGTGATGTTGTGGGTCTTAAATTTTGCGGGTGCCCATATGGGTTTTACTATTGCAGTGAATCCAATTACGGCGCTCATTGCGGGTTTTTTGGGATTGCCTGGAGTCATATTATTAATCCTGTTTAAAATATTTATCGTGTGATTTTAGAAACTTGGTAGCAAAGTTTCTTTTATAGGCCATTAGAGTGTCATGTCTTTAACCATCATTGTGACGAGGTATGAGAAAGCAATCTTCTACTTGTTAGGGGCAAAGCTCCTCATACCTTGAAATGTATATTAATATAATAAAATCCTTGACAGCTATTCAGTAATTATGATATTATAAGCAAGTTGCTGGTGACAGTGACGCAAGTAAATGTTGACACGGTGTGCGAAACGTGGTAAACTAATATTCGCCCCTAACAAGAGGCGTCACGGTTATTGAGAAATGACTGGGTGTTCTTTGAAAACTAAACAATGTAAGTAAGGTTAAAAAAAGCCAGATGTGCGGTACTCGTTTGAGTACAAACACGTTGGGCAGTGCAAACTGTACCAACACAAACAAGTTTTTTAAAGAGCCATCAAGGTTCTTCATAATATAACTTTTATGGAGAGTTTGATCC
>Ga0209123_1003300_pt1 | contig 12277 bp, 11 predicted proteins | sample BarGraIncu00431A_FD_184500 | JGI IMG/M metagenome (GOLD analysis project Ga0209123, IMG submission 184500) | Arctic peat soil microbial communities from Barrow, Alaska, USA - Barrow Graham LP Incubations 004-31A (SPAdes) (version 2) | ecosystem: Environmental > Terrestrial > Soil > Wetlands >...
ACGATTAGCTCAGCCATTACGACCCGTGCTGTTGATTCGCTTCAAATAGTTGTTGGCGACACCATTGAAGCTATGGTCAAAGCCAATGAAATATCGCTAATGAAAAAACAATAAAACAAACCTAAAATATGGATGCTGCTTTTGTTCAAACCTTGTGGATTACTTTTAAATTGGCGCTTTCGACCACTGTAATATTAATTATCATTGGCTTGCCGTTTTCGTATTGGTTGGCTTATTCTCGATTCAAATTGAAACCTTTGGTTGAGGCCTTGGTTAGTATGCCAATGGTTTTACCACCTTCGGTAATTGGTTATTATATGTTGGTTTTGTATAGCCCCCGCAACTTTTTTGGAAAATGGCTTGCAGAAACCTTTGATTTACGACTGGCTTTTACTTTTGAAGGAGTTTTGATTGCTTCGGTTCTTTTCAGTTTGCCTTTTATGATTCAGCCTTTGCACAATGGACTTCATTCGTTGCCCGATAGTTTACGTGAAGCTTCTTATACGCTTGGCAAGTCCAAAATGACTACGTTTTTCAAGGTTTTGCTTCCCAATATCAAATCGTCTATTATCACAGCTGTTGCGCTCACTTTTGCCCATAGTATTGGCGAATTTGGCATCGTCTTGATGGTTGGTGGTAATATGCCTGGCCAAACGCGTGTGGCTTCTATTGCCATTTATGACGAAGTGCAATCGCTTAATTTTGCTGCTGCCAATCAATATGCTTTTATTCTTTTTGCTGTTTCGTTGGTCTTGCTGACCACCATTTATAGTGTCAATAAAAAAAATGACGTATGGAAAATGATGTAATTTTTATTGACATTGAGAAGTTGATGCTGACCGTAAATGGCAAGGTCAATTTGGCTGTTAAGACGGTTATTAAAACGGGCGAATTGGTCGCTTTATTTGGTTCATCTGGAGCAGGAAAAACGACGCTTTTGCGAATTTTGGCTGGTCTTGTTCATCCTGATAAAGGTCTCATCAAGTTTGGCGACACCGTTTGGTTCGATTCAGAAAAAGGTATTAATGTTCCTCCGCAAAAAAGGAATATCAGTTTGATGTTTCAAGATTATGCGCTGTTTCCCAATATGACTGTGGCAGAGAATATTCAATTTGCACAAGCCGAAAAAGACGATACTGCGGTGAATGAATTGCTTTCTATTTTTGGTTTAACCGAGTTTAGAAAATACAAACCCAATGGACTGTCGGGTGGACAAAAACAGCGTGTGGCTTTGGCTCGTGCTCTGGCTCGGAAACCACAATTGTTACTTTTAGACGAACCTCTTTCTGCTCTCGATGCCGAAATGCGTTCAACTTTACAGAATGAAATTGCTCAGGCACATCAACTTTTAGGCGCCACCACCATTATGGTCAGTCACGATTTGAATGAGGTATTTCGTTTGGCGAGTCAGGTTCTTTGTCTTGAAAACGGAATTATCGAACGGAGTGGAAGTCCCGATACCGTATTCTCGGACAACACCATCAGTGGCAAAGTACAAATCACGGGACAGATTGCAAGGATTGAAAAGCAGGATACAATTTATATCGTCACGGTTATAACGGGAAACAATCAAATCATTAAGGTGATTGCCTTTGAAAGCGATATGGAAAATTTGAATATTGGAGATAGTGTTTTGGTTTATACAAAGGCTTTCAATCCTATTATTAGTAAGTTGGGGTAGAATATATTAAGCGAACGGGTAGTAGGAACACAGATATTCAGAATCTACTATTTTTATTAAAGCAAAAACCTCTAAAAGTTCGGTTGAACTTTTAGAAGTTTAGTTATTTAATTTTAAATTTTATTGCTGTCCGTAAACTAATAATTGTTTTTCCAAAGCGTTGCTATTGGCTAGCAAAATAATTCAGTCTATGAATTCAGTTATTTTGAAAATAATGCTAAATAATAATATCTGAGGTTATTCAGAATCTAAAAAAACAAAAATATGTCAAAAAAAAGTATTTTTAGCAGGTGCTACTGAGGCCATAGGTCAAGTCCTTTCTCGTTTATTAGTTGCTGATGGGTATAAAGTGTATGGAACGACACGTTCTGTTGAGAAAGTTTCCCAACTTCGGGAAATGGGTGTTGAACCAGTTGTAGTAGATGTGTTTGATGCAGAAAGATTAAAGAATATTCTTGTGGATATTCAGCCAGAAGTGGTGATAAATCAACTTACGGATCTTCCTTATGCGCTTGATGGAAAGGAAATGACAGCTGCTTTAGTTCGCAATGCACGTCTTAGAACGGAAGGAACAAAGAATTTAGTCGATGCGGCTGTAAAGTTGTAAACGAATCATCGCCCAAAGTATTTCCTTTATTTATGATGAAGGACGTATACCTCATATTGAAGAAGATGCATTATTGCCACTTACACATCCTGTATATGGTGAAACCGTCGAAGGTGTTCTGCATTTAGAACGACAAGTTGTTGAATCAGGAATTGAAGGTATAGTACTTCGTTACGGACTTTTGTATGGACCAAAAACGGGTTTTGATGCTCCTATTGCTCCAGCTTCAGTTCATGCGGAAGCCGCTGCCAAAGCCGCTGAACTAGCCGTTACTAATGGACATACAGGCATTTATAATGTTGCCGAAAAAGACGAATCACTTTCTAGCGAAAAAGCAATTAATACTTTTGGATGGAATCCAGATTGGAGAGTAAACAACCCCATTATTTTTTTTGTACTCAATTAATATTATCTTTAAAAATTAGAAACAATATTCATTTTCTGTAACTAATTTTGTGGTAATCATTTCTCTTAATCCAATGATATTTGGCATATTAGTGTACTTTGTAAATCGGCGTAATCCCATCAACATCATACGTTGTTCATCGCCTTCGGCAAAGGAGATAACACTTTCTTTTCCTTTTTGGGTAACCACATCAACCGCTTTATATAGATACAATTTTGCCATTGCAATTTGTTCTTGTACTTTGGCTTCTCCTTCTTTTTTAGCCAATTTTTCGGTTCTTAAAATGGTGCTTTCTGCCATATAAATTTCGATTAATATATCGGCGGCAGCCATTAATAATTGTTGGTGACCTTCTAAATCAGGACCATATTTTTGAACCGCTCCACCTGCAACCATAAGGAATGCTTTTTTCAATTTGCCAATCATTTCTTTTTCTTCGGCAAATAATTCAGAATAATCGGGTGTTTCAAAAGATGGAATTCCCATTAATTCTTCCTGAACTTTCGTGGCTGGGCCAATTAAATCTACATGACCTTTAAAGGCTTTTTTAATCAACATTCCAACGGAAAGCATTCTGTTGATTTCATTTGTACCTTCATAAATACGAGCAATTCTGGCATCACGCCAAGCGCTTTCCATTGGAGTATCTTCTGAAAATCCCATTCCTCCAAAAATCTGGATTCCTTCGTCTGCACAATTTTGAATGTCTTCAGAAACCGCTACTTTCAAAATAGAACATTCAATGGCATATTCTTCAACACCTTTCAACTCAGCTTCTTGATGTGATGTTCCTTCTAATTCACGAGCCGAAATTCTATCTTCAATATCTTTGGCAGCTCTGTAAGTAGCACTTTCGCCAGCATAACAAGAAGTGGCCATTTCGGCTAATTTTAAACGAATGGCGCCAAATTGTGAAATGGGTGTGTTAAACTGAATTCTTTCGTTGGCATATTTCACGGCTCCAGTAGTCACTCTACGTTGAGCATCAAGGCAAGCTGCGGCCAATTTTATACGACCTACATTCAAGGCGTTCATGGCAATTTTAAAGCCATTTCCTCTTTCAGAAAGCATGTTTTCGACAGGAACTTTGGTATCGGCAAAGAAAACTTGACGCGTTGAGGAAGACCGAATTCCCAATTTATGCTCTTCTTCACCCATTGTAATTCCATTACTTGGGTCATTTTCTACAATGAAACCCGTAATGTTTTTATCATCTTCTATACGTGCAAAAACGATAAATAAGGAACAAAAACCAGCATTGGAAATCCACATTTTTCCTCCGGTAATGTTGTAATATTTTCCATCATCAGACAATACTGCTTTTGTTTTTCCTGAATTAGCATCGGATCCAGCATCCGGTTCCGTCAAACAATAAGCACCAAACCATTCGCCAGAAGCCAATTTTGGCACATATTTTTGTTTTTGTTCTTCAGTTCCGTACAAAGTAATTGGCATTGTCCCAATTCCGGTATGCGCCCCAAAAGCGGTCGAGAAGGATCCCGTAGCTCCCGAAATATAATCGCAAACCAGAACAGTATTGACAAATCCCATTCCCATTCCGCCATAAGCCTCAGGAACAGATACGCTTAGGAAACCTAAATCACCTGCTTTCCGCATTGTTTCTTCCGTTAATGCGTAATCCTTTTTTTCGAAACGGCTTTTGTTGGGCCAAATTTCTTTGTCCACAAACTCCTTAACTGAGTCGCGCATCATTATTTGCTCTTCGTTGAAATCTTCTGGTGTGAAGACGTCTTCGCATTTAGTTTCTTTTACGATGAATTGACCACCGCGAGTTTTGTCGTTCATTTTTATTTATTTTTTAGAGGAAAGAATATAGAGAATAGAACATAGATTTTAGAAATAAGACATTATTTAAGTCCATTTTGAAAACCCATTGTCATTCTTTGAAATTCTTCTATTTTCATTTCCAGTTGGTTAAATGTTAATTCGTTAATGTATTTTCTATGTTTTGCTACTATTAGTTATGTGATTAATTCAAAAGATGAGCCTAAGGAAATATCAATATAATGGCTAAATGATTTATCAGTTCTTGATGAACCTTCAGCAATATTACTGGGAATTGAAACAGAACATCGACTTAATTGTGAACTTAAATCATATCTCTCGTGTTTTGGAAACTCTAAAAGGATATCAGAAACATCATTGGCAATCAGGATTCCAAGTTGCCAGATTTTTAAGTTTTTATAATTATGTCTCATCTTTAATCTATGTTCTATTCTCTATATTCTTTTCTCTATATTCTTTTCTCTACAATAATTCAAATACTCCCGCACTTCCTTGTCCAGTTCCCACACACATACTTACAATTCCATATTTATTTCCCCGTCTTTTCATTTCGTCGAATAGTTGAACCGACAATTTTGCACCAGTACAACCCAAAGGATGTCCTAATGCAATCGCTCCGCCATTAACATTCACGATATCGGGGTTTAAACCTAATTCCCGAATTACCGCCAATGACTGCGAAGCAAAAGCTTCGTTCAATTCTATTAAATCAATATCTTTTAATTGCAATCCGGCTTGTTTCAATGCTTTTGGAATAGCTTTTACTGGGCCAATTCCCATAAGTCTTGGCTCAACTCCTGCCGAAGCAAAATTTACCAAACGTGCAATAGGAGTGAGGTTTAATTCTTTGACCATTTCTTCGCTCATAATCAAAACGAAAGCAGCGCCATCACTCATTTGGGATGAATTTCCGGCTGTGACACTTCCGTCAACTTCAAAAACGGCTCTTAATCCTGCTAATGCTTCAACCGAAGTTCCAGCTCTTGGTCCTTCATCTTTGTTTACGACGTAAGATTTGGTTTCCTTTTTACCATTTTCATTAACGAATGTTTGTTCAATAGTTATTGGAACAATTTGTTTGTCGAATTTTCCTTCGGCTTGTGCTTTCAAAGCTTTATTATGAGACTGAAATGAAAACTCATCTTGGTCGGCTCTTGAAATATTATATTGTTTGGCGACAGCTTCGGCGGTCAAACCCATTCCCCAATAATAATCTTCGTGACCCGCTGCTGCGACTGCGTAATCCGGTGTTGGTTTGTAACCGCCCATTGGAATAAAACTCATACTTTCGGCACCACCGGCAATAATACAATCTGCCATTCCTGACTGGATTTTGGCCGTAGCCATCCCGATAGTTTCTAATCCTGAAGCGCAATATCTATTGACCGTTACACCTGGGACATCTTCGATTTTTAATCCCATTAGGGAAATCAATCGCCCAATATTTAATCCTTGCTCTGCTTCAGGCATTGCATTACCCACCATTACGTCGTCGATGCGTTTCTTGTCGAAATCGGGCAATTCATTCATCATAAACTGGATGGTTTCGGCAGCCAGTTCATCAGTGCGTTTGAATCTGAATACGCCTTTTGGTGCTTTTCCCACGGCGGTTCTGTATGCTTTTACTATGTATGCTGTTTTCATATTTTTTAATTATTTTGATATTTTATAGGTCGCTCCTACGGAGCTAAATTGATGTTCAAATTATATTTTCTACAAACAGTTGACCTCTACGAGGTCTTTATAAAACAATACTATATTTTTTTTATTCTAAAAATACATTTAGAACGTTATTTTGTTTACTACTACTTGCCTCGTAGAGGCACGCTGTTTGTAGCATTAAATGCGCATTTTTTGGAAAGCTCCATAGGAGCGACCTGTTTGTTATTCAATCCATTCAAATAAATATTTCTCATCATATTCAATTTCAAATTTTTCTAAAAACGAATGATATTCTTCTTTAAATGTTTGTTTTTTATGATGTTCTTCTTGATTTAAAATGTATTTTATCACATTATCGAGATGGCTTTTTGAATACGAAAATCCTCCATAACCTTCCTGCCAATTGAATTTCCCATTAATCCATTTGCTATCATTAATAAATTTTGAAGAACCTGCTTTTATATCTCTTACTAAATCCGATAGTGCAATATTTGGTTTCATTCCAACCAAGATATGAACGTGGTCTGGCATTGCAAAAATGGCTAATAGCTTTTGTTCTCTATTTGAAACAATACCCGTAATGAATTTATGTAATTCTTCACGGTTTTCTTTTTTAATCAGGTTTTCTCTTCCTTTTACTGCAAAAATAATTTGGATGTAAATTTGTGAATAGGTATTTGCCATAAATTTGTTTTTTATACAGGTCGCTCCTACGGAGCTAAAACCAAAATCATTTTATTTTTCTACAAACAGTTGACCTCTACGAGGTCATTAATTCCTCAACGGTTTCCCTTTCGTCAACATAAATTGGATGCGTTCTAATGTTTTTCTTTCCGTGCAAAGCGATAAAAATGCTTCTCTTTCTATATCCAATAAATATTGTTCAGATACCAATGTTGGTTCTGATAAATCACCGCCAGCCATTACGTAAGCCAGTTTGTTGGCAATTTTTTTGTCGTGTTCCGAGATGTATTTTCCGGCTTCCATTTGGTCTGTTCCAACTAAGAACATTCCCAAAGCTTGTTTTCCCAAAACTTTCACGTCATTTCTGCGAATAGGTTGGGTGTAACCGGCTTCTGCCATTAACAAGGCGTGTTTTTTGGCTTCGGCAATTTGGCGGTCTTTGTTGACAACCACAACATCTTTTCCGTGTTGTAAAACCCCTAAATCAAAGGCTTCATAAGCTGAAGTCGAAACTTTCGCCATCGCCACAGTCAAGAAGTATTCTTGCAAAACATTTAGTTCCACATCGTTTTTACGGAATAAATCGGATGCTCTTAACGTCATTTCTTTCGAACCGCCTCCACCTGGAATTACACCAACACCAAATTCGACCAAACCGATATACGTTTCCGCAGCAGCAACCACTTTATCGGCGTGCATACTCATTTCGCAACCGCCGCCCAAAGTCATTCCGTGTGGCGCAACGATTACCGGAATTCCTGAATAGCGCACGCGCATCATTGTGTCTTGGAACATTTTGATGGCCATATTCAGCTCTTCATATTCCTGTTCGACTGCCATCATAAATATCATTCCAATATTGGCACCCACAGAGAAATTGGCTCCTTGGTTTCCAATAACCAAACCTTGATATTCTTTTTCCGATAGATCAATTGCTTTGTTGATGGCTTGTAAAACGTCGCCACCAATGGTATTCATTTTCGATTGGAATTCTAAATTCAAAATTCCGTCGCCTAAATCTTGGATAATTGCACCGCTGTTGCTCCACACTTTTTTGCTTTCTCGAATGTTGTTTAGGATGATAAAAGCATCTTGTCCCGGAACTTTGGTTTGCTTCGCCTGTTCGCTATCGCTCGGGTGCGATTTTGTTGGGATATTATAAAAATAAGTAGCGCCTTCCTTTATCGTGTAAAAACTGGAACTTCCAGAAGCTAGCATTTCATTAACCCAAGCAGCAGGAACTAATCCTTCGGCTTTCATTATTTCGATTCCTTTTTCTACGCCAATGGCATCCCAAATTTCGAAAGGACCATTTTCCCAACCGAAACCTGCTTTCATAGCGTCGTCGATTTTGTATAATTCGTCCGATATTTCTGGAATTCTATTGGAAACATAAGCAAACATTCCGGCGAAACTCTTTCTGTAAAACTCGCCCGCTTTGTCTTTTCCTTTTACCAAAACCTTAAAACGATTGATGGGTTTATCAATGTTTTTTGTCAATTCCAAAGTCGCAAACGAAGCTTTTTTGGCAGCTCGATATTCCAAAGTATTTAAGTCCAAAGACAAAATATCTTTTCCTTCTTTTTTGTAAAAACCTTGGCCAGTTTTGCTTCCGAGCCATTTGTTTTCCATCATTTTGTTGATGAAATCCGGTAATTTGAATAGTTCGTGTTGTTCGTCGTTCGGACAATTTTCATAAATTCCGTTGGCAACGTGAACCAAAGTATCCAAACCCACCACATCGACCGTCCTGAAAGTCGCCGATTTTGGTCTTCCAATAACTGGCCCTGTTAATTTATCAACTTCTTCGATGGTGAGACCTAATTCTTTAACCAAATGAAATAGACTCTGGATTCCAAAAATTCCAATTCTGTTTCCAATGAAACCTGGAGTGTCTTTGGCAACAACCGAAGTTTTACCCAAGAATTTCTCTCCATATATAGTGAGGAAGTCCAATACTTCGGTTGAAGTTTGTGGACCAGGAATGATTTCAAATAATTTTAAGTAACGCGCTGGATTGAAAAAGTGAGTTCCGCAGAAGTGTTTCTGGAAATCTTCAGATCTTCCTTCACTCATAAAATGAATAGGAATTCCGGAAGTATTTGAGGTAATCAAAGTTCCTAGCGTGCGGTATTTTTCTATTTGTTCGAACACCATTTTTTTGATATCCAAACGTTCTACTACGACCTCGATAATCCAATCAACATTGGCAATTTTAGCCAAATCATCTGTTGTATTTCCGGTTGTAATTCTACTGGCAAATTTCGGATGATAAATGGGAGAGGGTTTCGATTTTAAGGCATTCTGGAAATGTTCGTTGACCAAGCGGTTGCGAACGATTTTACTTTCTAATGTCAGTCCTTTTTTGGTTTCGGCTTCGGTGAGTTCTCTGGGAACAATGTCCAAAAGTAATACTTCAACCCCAATATTGGCGAAATGACAAGCAATTCCCGAACCCATAATTCCGGATCCGATTACTGCAACTTTTTTAATGGATCTTTTCATTTATAAAAATCTTTAGGCTTTATGCTTTAAGCAATAAGCGTTTAGTTAAAATATTTTCTTTTCGGTAATTAAATTATTGATGATTTCTGAAACTTCAATGAAATGTTGAAGTTTTTCTTCGGGAATATGCTCTTTTACGGTTTCGTTAAATTTCAAAACAGTATTTTTAGACAACTCTCTTTTTTCTTTTCCAAATTCGGTCAAGTAAATTAAAACACCACGACCATCAAAAGGATTTTTCTTTCTAATAATTAAACCTTTATCTTCCATGGATTTCAGGGTTCTGGTTAAGCTCGTGGCTTCCATTCCCATTTTTGGTCCCAAGGCTGTAGAAGGAGTTCCGTTGTCTTTGTCAATGCTCAATAAAGCAAAACCGGTTGCCATTGTGGCACCATATTTTGCGGCCTCTTCGTTGTACATTCTGGCAACGGCTTGCCAAGTGGCACGAAGTATGTAATCTATTGTTTTGTCTTTCATTTATGTTTTTTGATTATGTTATAACCGGTTATAAAAAAGATGATTTCTTTTCAATTATGTTTCGGTAAAAGAGGGTATTAATTTACGCAATCGTTTTCAAAGATAATAAAAAATACTATGCACGCATAATAAATAAAAAACATTTTTTTGTTACTTTTTTTGACATAAAAAAAACTCCTCAGAAGCGGAGGAGTTTGGAATATTTAAAGGTTGGATTTTTAAGATTTCTTAAAATCACCACTATCCACATCTTTCAAGAATTTGATTATACCTGGAAAATAGGTTTTTTGATCATCATATTGAGAGAGATGACTTCCATTGGGACAAAACAAGAATCGTCCATTTTGAACTTTTTCTGAAATCCATTTCATATGTTCTGGATCCATCGTGTCATATTTTGCGCCTATTGTAAGTGTTGGAACCGTCAGCGTTTTAAGTCTTGATTTCACATCCCAGTTTTTCAGAGTGGCATTTCCTGTAATTCCAAATTCGCTTTGACCTTGCATATAAACATACACATTAGGGTTAAGATGTTTGAAAGCTCGGGTAATTGACTCTGGCCATTCTTCCAGTGGTTTTCTGAGAATGTGTTCTGTGTAATAATATTTGAAAAGGAGTTCGCTGTATTTTGGATTGGCAAAATCATTGTTTTTTTCGATGTCTTGAATTTGTTTCAAAATTTTTGGATCCATTTGTGGCCCTAGTACTTCTGCTGCATATTTATTATAATCTGGAGCACTTGCCATCATATTTGAAATAATCAAACCTTTCAGGTTTTTTTGATATTTCAGCGCATATTCCATTGCTAGAATTCCTCCCCAAGATTGTCCCAACAAATAAAAATTGGTATTGTCTAATTTCAATGCTTTTCTGACTTGTTCCACTTCTTCGACGAAACGTTCAGTAGTCCATAATTGATTGTCGTTGGGTTGATCACTGTAATAAGAACCTAATTGGTCATAATAAATATATTCGATACTTTCTTGTGGAAAATAACCATCAAAACTTTCAAAACATTCGTGTGTTAAGCCTGGTCCACCGTGAAGCAACAGGACTTTTATTTTGGGATTGTTTCCAACGGTTTTTGTCCAAACTTTGAATTTGCCGATTGGAGTTGTAATTGGTATCATCTTTATACCACCTGTAAACTGGTCGTCACGTTTGGAGAAGTCCAAGTAATTTGCTTTTATGGAATCTTCTTTTGTTTTTTCGTTACAATTAGTAAATAAAAACGGCACAAATAATAAATAAATTAGGGTTTTGAGTTTCATAATTTTTAGTTTTATGTGAGATGCTAATTATATATTTTATGGAATAAATCAATATATTTATCCATTACTATTTTTCGTTTTAGTTTTAGAGTGGGCGTAAGGTGACCGCCAGCAACAGACCACAAATCAGGAACTAATTCAAAACGTTTGATTTTTTCCCAATTGCCAAATTTTTCATTCAAAATGTCCACTTCTTCCTGAATGCGCTCGATAACTTTTGGATTGGATATAATTTCTTCATTGGTTGAACCCAAAGATATTCCATGAATTTTTGCCCAAGCTTTAACATAATCAAAATTGGGTTGAATGAAGGCAGCGGGCATTTTTTGCCCATCGCCAATAACCATAATTTGCTCAATAAAACGGGATTGTTTCATGGCGTTTTCCAATAATTGCGGCGAAATATATTTACCTCCCGAAGTTTTAAACATTTCCTTCTTTCGATCCGTAATTTTAAGGAAACCTTCGCTGTCAATTTCTCCAATATCGCCCGTGTGAAAATAACCATTCACTATTGCTTCACTAGTTAAAGCTTCATCCTTGTAATAACCCATCATCACGTTTGGGCCTTTACACAAAATCTCTCCGTCTTCGGCAATTTTCACCTCTACGTGATCAATTATTTTACCTACGGTTCCGATTTTGAAACCGTGGTTGCGAGTGTCATTTACCGCGATTACGGGAGAGGTCTCGGTCAAACCATAGCCCTCCATTACAGGAATTTCTGCTGCGGCAAATATTCTGGCGAGTCTTGGCTGCAAAGCGGCACTTCCAGAAACCATTAGATCTAAATTGCCACCCAATGCATCTCTCCATTTGCTGAAGATGATTTTTCTTGCAATTTTTAGCTGAGTTTCATACCAAAATCCATTGGCTCCATAAGGTTCGTATTTTAATCCTAAATCGATTGCCCAGAAGAAAAGTTTTCTTTTAGTGCCCGAAAGTGAAGCGCCTTTGGCAATAATTTTATCATATATTTTTTCAAGGAGCCTTGGAACCGCCGTCATCACGGTAGGTTTTACTTCTTTTACGTTGTCGCCTATTTTGTCAATTGATTCACCAAAATAAATGGAAACGCCATAATATTGATATAAATACAACACCATTCTTTCTAAAATATGGCATACGGGCAAGAAGCTCATGGCACGACTTTTTCCTGCTTCAAAAGGAATTCTCAT
>Ga0209123_1003305_pt1 | contig 12256 bp, 11 predicted proteins | sample BarGraIncu00431A_FD_184500 | JGI IMG/M metagenome (GOLD analysis project Ga0209123, IMG submission 184500) | Arctic peat soil microbial communities from Barrow, Alaska, USA - Barrow Graham LP Incubations 004-31A (SPAdes) (version 2) | ecosystem: Environmental > Terrestrial > Soil > Wetlands >...
CTGTTGGCATCGATCTTCGAGGCAGCGTCGTCAGTCTTGACGGTGTCTACGATTGCAAGGCCAACCGCAAAGCGATCTTCAACCGTGGCATGGTTCCCAACATCAACGAGAACCCGCGCGCCAGGAAAACCACCAAGCGCGGACCCAAGCGCTTGTTCAGTACGGCCATCTTCAAAGAACGCTTTCGCACCATCGAACGCGTGTTCGCCTGGGAGGACAAGTTTCGTCGCGTGCTGGTTCGCTACGAGGTGATCGCCGACGTCCACTACACCTTCAAAACTCTGGCATATACGATGAGCAATCTGCGCCATTTTTGTCGCAGCTGAGCAGGCTCCCGGACTTGACCGCTCGCTCCCGGCGCGTTCAAACGTGCCGCGCTTTCTCGCGCCCGGCTTGGGCAAAATCCACCCGTTCACAGTCACTGTGTGCCGGCCTGCAGGCATACATTGGCGCAAATTCGATGGAGCCCCTTACCATGGGTCAATCCTACACTTGCAAGCTAATCAAAACCCGCAACCAGTTGCTCCAAAACAGCCAAGACCGGCCGCCGCTTGGGCCAGTGCGCAACTCCCACCTACAATTTGCGCAGCGCAACTCTTGCACGCTGCGCAACCGGTCACGATCGACCGGAATCAGCGGTCACGATCGCCGGAATACGCAGCAGTCATAGCTTCCACCGAAATCAGATACCCAGAGCCGACATCCACGTACCTAAGAGATCTCACCAAGACTGGCCGTGCAAGAGCTGTTCTTTTACATGGGGTCGTTGAGTCATGACTAGGTCGGTATCCCTGTGACGTTTGATTATTCTGAATCGATCTGCCGCGCGGGCGAAGCGGCCTGAAATGGTTCGAGACTTTCGCAAGACGCCACAATGCCCTGAATCATGGGCATGTCTTCCAGATTGCAATTGAAACGTCGCGCATTGAACACCTGCGGAACCAGGCAGCAATCGGCCATGGTCGGCGTATCACCGTAGCAGAATCTCCCGCGCGAACCGGCTGTGACTAGCAGGCGTTCGACCGCCATCAGTCCTTCCTCTACCCAGTGGCGGTACCACGCGTTCTTTTGCTCATCCGTCACGCCCAATGTCTTTGTCAGATAGCCCAGCACCCGCAAGTTGTTGATGGGATGGATATCACAGGCAATGGTGTGGGCAATGGCCCGCACCTGCGCCCGTGCATCTGCATGCGCTGGCAGCAATGGTTGATCCGGATAGGTGTCGTCCAGCCACTCCATGATGGCCAGCGACTGCGTCAGCACAGCAGAGTCAGTCTCCAAAGTTGGAACCACCCCCAGGGGGTTCTTGCCCTTGTAGGCGGCCTTTTTCTGCTCCCCTCCATCGCGCAACAAATGAACGGGAATGGATTCGTAGGCCAGTCCCTTCAAATTCAGCGCTATGCGAACCCGATAGGCCGCAGAGCTGCGAAAGTAGGTGTAAAGCTTCATTCTGCGTAGCGCTTGACCTGTTGCTCAATGGCGCCGAACAGGCTGTTGCCCGCCTGATCAAACATTTCAATGTGCACGGTATCGCCAAACTGCATATAGGGCGTTTGCGGTTTGCCGGTCTCAATGGTCTCGTACATCCGTACCTCGGCAATGCAGCAGTAACCCACACCGCCGTTGGCAATGGATGAGCCTTGCAAGCCACCCTGCTTGTTCGACACCGTGCCCGAGCCTATGACTGAACCCGCTTCCAGTTCCCGTGTTTTCGCCGCATGGGCAATAAGCTGGGCGAAGTTGAAGACCATGTCGGTGCCCGCATCGGGGCGGCCAAACAAGGCGCCGTTCAGGTGCACGGTCAAGGGGCGGTGCACCCGGCTGTCAGACCAGTCGGCACCCAACTCATCGGGCGTGACCGCCACCGGGCTGAAGGCGCTGGCGGGTTTGGACTGAAAGAAGCCAAAACCCTTGGCCAACTCGGCGGGGATCAGGTTGCGCAGCGACACATCGTTGACCAGCATCAACAAGCGCACGGACTTGGCGGCATCAAAAACGCTGCAACCCATCTTCACGTCACCGGTGATGACGGCCACTTCGGCTTCAAGGTCAATGCCCCAGTCTTCAGAGAGGGCGCGCACCGGGTCACGTGGCCCGACAAACGAGTCAGAGCCTCCCTGGTACATCAATGGGTCGGTCCAGAACTCGGGTGGCAACTTGGCCCCACGGGCACGGCGCACCAGTTCCACATGATTGACATAGGCCGAACCATCCGCCCATTGGTAGGCGCGCGGCAGCGGTGAATGGCATTGCAGCGGATCAAACGCGTCGGCGTTGGCAAAGGCGCCGCTGTTGAGTGCTTCATAGACCTGGCGCAATTGCGGCTCGCAGCCGTCCCATTCGTCCAGTGCAGCTTGCAGCGTGCGCGCGATGGCGGGCACTGCGCGGCAATGGGTCATGGCGCGGTTGACCACCACCAGCGAGCCATCACGCCCGCCTTTTTTAAGGGTTGCCAGCTTCATGCTTACTCTCCGGCGTAGCTGCCGTCATGCATCCAGCGCGCATGCTGCGGTGCTTTCTTTGTGACAGCCCATTCATTGAGCATGTCCCACTTGGCTTCGTCCAACATCTTGGCCATCTTGGGCGTACCGGTATTGACTGCCAGTTCCAGACGATGGCCACTGGGATCAAAGAAGTAGATGGACTTGAAGATGGTGTGGTCCGTGGGGCCTACCACGTGGATGCCATCAGCTTCGAGCTTGGCCTTGGCCTCCAGCATCTCTTCCATGGTTTCCGCTTGCAGGGCCAGGTGCTGGGTCCACTCGGGTGTATTCATGTCCCGGCCCATGGGCGGTTTGGTCGGCAGTTCAAAGAACGCCAGGATGCTGCCCTGGCCTGCATCCAAAAAGACATGCATATAAGGATCGGGTTCCTTGGTTGAGGGCACTGCATCCTCGGCAATGGCCAGGACGAAGTTCATGTTCAGGTATTTTTGGTACCACTCGACCGTTTGCTTGGCGTCTTTGCAACGGTAGGCTACGTGGTGAATTCTCTTAATTTGCATTTAATTCTCCTGATGAATGACGGATAGGTGTTACATGCCAAGGTAAGCTGCGCGCACCTGTTCGTTGCTTATCAACTCCTGGCCGGTGCCGGTCAAGGTGATCGTGCCGGTTTCCATGACATAACCACGGTCGGCAATGGCCAACGCCGCGAAGGCATTCTGCTCCGCCAGAATGATGGTCATGCCTTGGGCCTTCAAGGCCTTGACCACGTTGAACACCTCTTGCACCAGCAGCGGCGCCAGGCCCATGGAGGGTTCGTCGAGCAACAGCAACTTGGGCCGTCCCATCAATGCGCGGCTAATCGCCAGCATCTGCTGCTGCCCGCCTGACAGGGTGCCGGCGGGCAAGAGGCGCTTTTCCTTCAGGATCGGGAACATGGAAAAAACTTTTTCGAGATCGCCCTCGACCTGGTGTTTGGGTTGGGTGTAGGCGCCCAACCGCAGGTTGTCCTCAATCGTCAAAGGTCCGAACACCTGGCGCCCTTCAGGGCTTTGGCAAATGCCGTGGCGCATGCGCATGTCCGAGCGCAGTTTGCTGATGTCCTGGCCGTCAAACGCGATGCTGCCCGCGCTCATGGGCTGAACGCCGGAGAGCGTGCGCAAAAAGGTGGTCTTGCCGGCCCCGTTGGCGCCCACCAGCGCCACGGTCTCACCGCGGCGCACCTCCAGGCTGATGCCCTTGAGGGCCTTGATGCGGCCATAACAACTCTCCATGCCTTCGACGCGCAGCACGACATCGGCTTTGCCTGCTGGCGCCTGGGCCTGCAAATGGCCGGCGCTGTGTCCGCCCAAGCCGACCGATTCGGGCCCCAGGCTGGCCACACGGTGAAACAACTCGCGGAATTCGGCCTTGGACTTTTCGCCGAAGAGGGGGTCGTTGTTGTCGAGAAAGGCGCGGTCAATTTCTGCCCAGTCTTCTGGGTTCAAGGCCTTGCGGGCCAGCGGCATGACCATATTTTCTTCGGTTCGAATGTGGTTCTTGAGGTTGGTCGTGTAAACCTTCAGTGCCGCTGCCAGGTGTTTGGGCGCCAGGGTCCCGCTGCCCGCTTGCTGCAATTGGTCGCGCAGCTTGAAGATGTTTTGCGGCCCTTCAAGGTGTTCCTGTTGCAGCGTGTCCAGAATGCTGGCTGCTTCTGTGCTGCGCAGGCGCAGCAGGCGAAACAGGAAGTCGTCTTCTTTGGGGTGGTGCGAACGGTCCACAAACTGCTCGATGTAATCCAGCGCCGAGTTGAAGAATTCGACTTCAACCTGTGCACCGCCTTCCATGTCCTCGGCCACATGGTCGATGGTGGTGGCCAGTCGCCACATGTTGCTGTGGTCTTCGCTGATGATGCGTAATGCTTGCATACGGGTAACCTCTGGTTGATGCGGCTGGTGTTAAGCGTGGGTGCCAAGGTAGGCGGCGATCACGTCCGGATTGGTGCGAACTTCTTCGCCCGAGCCTTCGGCCAGCTTCTTGCCGTAATCCAGCACCAGAATGCGATCTGACAAATTCATGACCATCTTCATGTCGTGTTCCACCAGCACCACTGTGACGCCGGAATCGGCCACCTTGCGCACCAGCGCATCGACCTCGATGGTTTCCTTCGGATTCAGACCCGCTGCGGGTTCGTCCAGAAAAATGATGCGAGGCTTGAGCGCCAGCGCGCGGGCAATTTCCAGGCGCTTGAGGGCGCCGTAGGGCATGCTGTCCGCACGGGCGTCGATGTACTGATCCAGGCCAACAAAACGCATCAATTCGGCCGATTCGGTGCGCAATTCGGCATCGCGGCGCGTAATGGAGGGCAGGCGCAGCGCCGCTTTGAGCGGGTTGCGGTCAAGCCGCAGGTGGGCGCCCACCATCACGTTTTCGATGGCGCTCATGTTCATGCAGATCTGCAGGTTTTGAAAGGTGCGCGCCACGCCGCGGCGTGCCAGTTCGTTGGGAGCCTTGCCCTGAATGGCTTCGCCGTCGAGCAGGATGGTGCCGCTGGTCGGGGTGTAGACCCCGGTGATCAGGTTGAACAGGGTGGTTTTGCCCGCGCCGTTGGGCCCGATCACGGCATAGACAATGCCGGCATCAATGCTGAAGCTGACGTTTTGTACCGCTTTGACCCCGCCAAACTGGATCGACAGTTGCTTGACTTCAAGAAGTGCCATGCTCAATTTCCCCTGCCAAATTTTGCTGCCAATGTCGGCACCAGACCACGCGGCATGAAGATCATGCAGGCCATGAGGATGGCGCCGAAAGCCACGGTTTCCCAACCTTCCAGCGAAGACAGGGCCTGCGGCAAGGCAGTGAGCAAGACGGCACCCACCAGCGAACCATAGACCGACGCCATGCCGCCGATCACCACCATGGTGACTAGTTCGATCGAGTGGAAAAAGTCGGCAAAGTTGGGTGTGACAAAGCCGACATAGTGGGCTGTGACGCTGCCCATCAGGCTGGCAAAAACGGCCGAGATGACAAAAATGGCGACCTTGTAGCGCACCACATCGACCCCCGCCACCTGGGAGGCGACTTCTGAGCCGTGCAAGGCGCGCAGGGCGCGGCCAAAGGGTGAATCGATGAGGTTGAGGGAGGCCCAGACGCTGACTGAGAGCAGCAAGGCCACCACCCAGTACCAGTGCTTGTCGCTGGTCAAATCAAATCCCAGCAAGCCCAGCGGAGGCACCGACATGCCGTCCGGACCGCCGGTCAGGGCGGCTTCATTGCGCAGAATGATGTTGATGATGATGCCCAGGCCCAGTGTGGCCATCGCCAGGTAGTGGCCCTTGAGTTTGAAAATCGGGCGTGCCAGCACGGCGGCCAGCAGACCGGTGACCACCACCCCCGCACCCATGGCCAGCAGCGGGTGCCAGCCGAAGTGTGTTGGCAACACAGCCGAGGCGTAGGCACCAATGCCCAGAAAGCCGGCGTGCCCCATGCTGATCTGGCCGGCAAAGCCGATCAAGAGGTTCAGGCCAAGCACGATGATGGCGTTGATCGCCATGCGAATCGCCAGGTCCATGTAAAAGCTGTTTGGCAAGACAAACGGCAGGATCAGCAGGATGGCGATGACGACATAAAGCCCAAGGTAGACGCTTCTTTTCATGGTTCAGACCCGATCCGTTGATTTGCTGCCAAACAGGCCGCGCGGCATGAAGAAAAGCATGAACAGAATCAGCACGAAGGGAATGGCGTCCTTGTAGGCTGAGGAGATGTAACCCGCGCCCATGGCTTCCAGGATGCCCACCAGCAGGCCACCGAGCACCGCGCCCAGGCCGTTGCCGAGCCCGCCGACTACCGCCGCCACAAAGCCTTTGAGGCCCAGCATGATGCCGACGTCGTAGGACGTCATGGTGATCGGTGCGACCAGGATGCCGCCCAGGGCGCCGAGTGCCGCCGACATGGCAAAGCTCATGAACAGGACCCAACTGGTGTTGATGCCCACCAGCTCAGCGGCGACCCGGTTGAAGGACGTGGCGAGCATGGCTTTGCCTTGCAGGGTGCGGTTGAAAAAGTACCAAAGCGCAAGCACCACGATGGCCGTCACACCTAATACCCACAGGCTCTGCGGCAGCAGGGTGGCGCCCAGCAGGGCAATCGGCGCATCGCCGGAAAACGCGGGGAGGCTGTGCGTGCCCTTGCCGAGCCAGACCTGGATCAGGCCGCGTATGACCAGCGATGCGCCAATGGTGATGATGATCAGGGTCACGGTTTCCGCACCTTTGACGGGTTCGATGGCCAGCTTTTCCAGCAGCACACCAATCATCGCAGGCACCACAATGGCCAATAGCAGTGCCACAGGCAAGGGCAATCCAAGCTGGGTGAAGAATACGGCCAGCATGCCGCCCAGCATGATGAATTCGCCCTGGGCGAAGTTGATGACGTTGCTGGCGTTGTAGATCAACGTGAAGCCAAGCGCCGCCAGCGCATAGGTCGCGCCAACCGTCAGGCCAGAGAAAAGGAATTGCAGGAATTGGGCAAGCATGAGTAGAACCAAAAGCCTTCTTTTTGGAAAACAATATCGAATTGAACGATGGTTCGTTCCCAGCGAAATTTAGCGCGCCAGTGTGAACTTACCTTGCTTTATTTCAAGCAGACGAAAGCTCCCAATATCAAGCCCCATGTGGTCAGTGGTGGACATGTTCACAACTCCGGAAGTACCGATATGACCTTTGGTGTTTTCTATCGCATCACGAACTTTTTCTTTGTTCGTATCTTTAGATTTCTTAATGGCCTCAATAGCAATCATCAAGCCGTCATAAGCGTATCCACCAAATGTCGACGGATATTCCTTGTAGCGTGCCTTGTATTCATCGCGGTAGGCGGCAAGGACGGCCTTTTGTGGATCATTATTCGAGAGTTCGTTGACCACAAGCAGGGCAGGCGAGGACATACGAACGCCTTCGCTTGATTTACCCGCAATGTGAATAAACTCGTCCGATGCCACACCGTGTGTGTGATACAGGGGATACGGCATGCCCAATTGCGCATAGTTTTTGGTCACTATCGCAGGCCCTTGACCGAAACCAAAAACGGCTACAGCCTGCACACCGGATGCATTGCGAATACGCGTTAACTGCGGCGTCATGTCTGTGTCTTTAGGCCCATAAGACTCTTCACTTACAAATGTGATTCCATATTTTGGGGCAGCTTTTTGTGCTTCAACCCTGCTTGATTGGCCCAACCCTGATGTCTCCGTCATCAATCCGACTTTTGTGATTCCCTTTTTTTTCATATCATCCATGATTCGCTCAATGGAATAACGATCTGAGCCTGGAGTTTTGAAGAGCCATTTCTTAACTGGTTCAACAATGACGACTCCCCCGGCAAGGGAGATGAAAGGGATGCCAGCCTTCTCAACAAGAGGTGCCGCTGACATTGTTGTACCTGTAGTTGATCCACCTACGATGAGGTCAACCTTATCAGACTCAATAAGCCTTTTCACAAAATTGTTTGCCTTGCTTGAATCACCAGCGTCGTCGTAATGGATTAGTTCTAGTTTTCTGCCCAATACGCCACCCTGGCTATTGATCTTTTCAACGTATAACTGAAGGGTCTTCAACTCTGGTTCACCAAGAAAGGACGCTGGACCAGTTACGGAAAGTATCGATCCGATCCGAATCGACTCCTGTGCATGGGCTACTCCAATAGATGTAGCCAACGCGAGGGCGATCATCTTGACTGATCCAAGAACTCTTCTAACCAACAAAAAACAATCTTTCATTTCATTCTCCTTAAGATATTAAAAAAACTGATAACTCCGACCATGAAGGTTCTTCTGGCTCTCTATTTACACAATCAAAGCGCAAGTGTTATTTTCCGACCCTTAGCGCGCGAGCAGCACGCCATCATTCGTTGGTTGGCAGCGCGTTCCGCTTTACTCAAAACCTTGTCGCGGTGGTCGACTTCTCCGTCAAGGATGCTGACCTCGCAGGTGCCGCACAATCCTTCACCGCAGTCGCAGGGGACATCGAAACCCGCTGACTGCAGTGCCTGGAGCAGGGTTTGGTCTGCTGCCACTCTGACCGTCACGTCCGAATCTTTCAGGACTGCCTCGAATGCATGCTCCTTCGTCGGGTCGAGAACCGAACCTTCAGCGCTGAAATACTCGTAGTGAAGGGCTCCCTTGGGCCAATGTTCACCAAAGATCTGTAATGCATCAATCAGCCGATTGGGTCCGCAGGCATAGACCTGAGTGCCATCCCCTATGCTGGCAAGCATGGATTCGAGGTGCATACGCTGCCCCTCATCTCCTATATGCAGGGACAAGTTGGTGCCGTGGTTCTGCAGCACGCGGGACAACATCGCCATGTTCTCGCGTGAGCGCGCCGCATAATGAAGCGCGTAGGACTTGCCCAAGACCTTCAGGCGATCGGCCATCGCGATCATAGGCGTAATGCCGATCCCGCCGGCGATCAGAATGTAGTGCTGTGCCGACTCGTCCAATCGGAAGAGATTCTTTGGTCCGGCTAAGTGGATTTCATCACCTGCGGCCACTTCGTCGAAAATGTAGCGCGATCCGCCCCGTCCGTTGGCTTCACGCAAGATGACCACTTCGAACGTCGATCTGTCCTTGGAAGCTCCGCAGAGTGAGTATTTCCGCCGAAAACCGCCTACTATCAAGTCCACATGGGAACCTGCGGTCCAGTCAGGCAATGGACGACCGCGTGTGTCGGCCAGCACCAGCCTTACAAGACCGTCGGCTTCAATGTGCCTTTCACGAATAATCACCGGCCGGGTCATGTCGTCTTTGATCGGAGCACCAATCTTGAATGACAGATGCCTATCCAGCACCGAGCGATCCGACCGCTCCGGGTTGAGCTCAGGATTCCATTCGACCCAGAGTTCTGAGGGACCACGAAACGAAGTGTTTGAGAGAAAATCGAATTTCTGGCCATCTACCAAGCGAATGTGCGGCAGCCGACGAGTGAATTCCTCAAGAAAAACACGCATTTCCATGCGTCCTATGTTCTTGCCCATGCACTGGTGAGCGCCATAACCAAATGTTAGGTGCTCCACCGAGTTGTCACGGTATAAATCGATCTGCTCCGGATTTTCAAAATGTCGCGGATCAAAGTTTGCAGACGCTTGCACAAGCAGCAACTTAGCCCCTTTGGGAAGATCAACACCGCCAACCGTTGTGTCCGCAGTGGTGATGCGTCGCCAGGCAATCACAGCGCCGGCCACGCGCAGACACTCCTCGACTGCGTTAGGAATCAGCGCCGGGTTCTCACAAATCTCTTCCCATGCACTGCGATTGGAAAGCAAGGTCATAAAAGCGTTCGCGGTTGCTTTAGATGTCGTCTCATGACCGGCCGCCAGAATGGCCATCATCATGGATCGCAGGTAGGACTCTGTGACGATCTCGGGGTGCTTGATATGCTGGCGAATTGTCTCGTACATCCACCCCTCCCCGTCGGGATTGGTGCGCATGTCGTCCAGAATGTTCTGTGCCGTTTGCCAAAAACGACCCACGCTTTCCGCAATTTTCAACTGTTCTTCGGGCGTTGGCCGCCCCCAAGTGTTTAGCGTGTGGGCTACAGCATACTGCCGCAACTGCGCAGCTCCATCATCCGGTACGCCAAGGAAGTGGAGCGCAATTGTCAAAGGGACTTCGTGGAACATCTCGCTGACCAGGTCGGCGCGTCCCTTTTCCATGAATCGGTCCATGTATTGGCGCGCCAGCACCCGCATTGCGGGCTCGTGCTTCGCCAACTCCTCTGGGAGAAACGCGTTCATGAGCAAGCGGCGGCGCTCCATATGTTCCGGTTCGTCCTCGTTAACCATCGTACGGTTCATGGCATAGCCATAACCCTTCAGGATTTCAGCGGCCTCAGGCGGTGCTGGTGTGATTTTCTCGAGCGCAATGGATGGCGAAAACAGGATGTGGTCTCGAAAAACTGCTTTTACGTCGTCGTAGCGAGTGACCACCCAATAGCCCAGTTCCGGGCTGTAGAACACTGGCTCATCTTCACGCGCCCATCGCAACATGGCTGCAGGATTCTGCTGGTATTCGGGAGCAAACGGGTCGAACGCTGCAGCGTTTTTCGAAACGGGGCAACCGGTCGGGGACAGTTGTTGACTGGTGTGATCCACTGGGCATTGCATGGGTGATTCCTTGAATTTACTTATATCGCACACTCAGTATAGTTATTGCGACAACAAGTAGAATTAGTAGAAACCCGAAGGAGGCGGCGCAAAGTCGTGGTTAGTCTTGGTAGCGGCGCTTTAATTGCGTGTGCAAAAATTGTCTGGTAAACGAGGGTCGTGTCAGCGCCAGCGAGCTTCGCTATCTGACTGTCACATCGGTTTTGGGTTATGGGCCATGCGTATGACACATCGGGTTTACTACTTTGAACCACGTGATGCAGCCGCAATCGGAGCAAGGACTGTCACACCGCTTCCTGCAAGGTCCATTGGCACCTTACAGTCAGCGCAGTTCAACCCGTAGAAAGCGGACAATCTAGCTGCCACAAATTGGACTGTTCTATTTACTGCTGACACCATGAAGCCTGAAAGCATCACCAAAACTAACACCCTCCAAACGCTGGATCGCGGCTTGCAAGCGTTGAAAATCATCTCGATGCGGACAGGAGGGATGACCGTCGCCGATTTGGCCGCAGAGCTGGACATACACCGCGCCATCGCCTACCGCCTGATTACGACGTTGGAAAATCACGGGTTAGTCGCTCGAATGCGTGACGGACGCATCGTGACTGGCGCTGGGGTGTTGCGCCTGAGTGCAACATTTGAGTTGCAATTTCGTGCATTGGCTCAACCTTTTCTGCATCAGTTGGCGGAAGATGCGGCTGCAACCGCGTTCATCACCGTGGCACAAGGAGATGACTGCACCGCAATCCAGGTTTGTGAGCCCCAGATGGTTGACTTTCGTATGAGCTACCGTGTTGGAAGTCGCCATGCGATCACCGTCGGGGCGGCCGGTCTCGCTATCCTGGCAGGCCGACCTCCATCCTCTTCAGATACAGATGCGGTCAAGCAAGCCCGACAGCGGGGTTACAGCATTACGCATGGGGAACTACAAAAAGGCGCCATCGGAATTGCCAGTGCGATCCCATTGAACGACGCTAACGGCAGGTTGCCTTTCGAAGCCTGTGTGGGCATCGTCGCCATGGAAGATCTGGATACCCAACGCTGCGCCAGATTAGTCATGACGTGCGCGGGCAAGCTAGCTGATACGCTTACATCGCCATAGATGGTTTCATTGATGTAACTATGGGGAAAGCCAATTGAAAATTGACTGAAGCGTGTCATCAATAAATTTCCCCGCCTTCGAGACGGTTGAGTGGCACCTCATTTACTTGAATATTAATAACTCCAAACCGGTCCTTCATGACCGTCAGCAGATGGCCCATCAAGAGGCAGCGACGGTCTGAAATCCTATGACTCCTTCCGCTGGAGACTGTGTGAAAACGTGTCGATTATGTACACGGCTTAAGGGGGTTGTGCGTTGACATTTATGTGAGTCCATTGATGGAGGCGTGCAGACAAGCTACTGGTTGCGGGTTTTCCAGCTGGGCCGAATCTGTCTTTCCTCCTCTGAGAACGCCCATTTCTGGTCTTGCCGGTTGAGGTGCGTACCATCTCAATGCTTTGGCGGTTGAAATGGCGGCGTGGTTCAAAAACCCCGGTTTTCGGGTAACACTGGCATGACTATCCCTCCCTCAAAAATTCGGGATTCAGCGAGTAATCGGTGAATTGTCGGGGGCTTGTGTCACCCCATCGGGTTAGCCTCGCAGAGGCTGCGGTAGTCCGAACCCAAGCAG
>Ga0209123_1003308_pt1 | contig 12247 bp, 11 predicted proteins | sample BarGraIncu00431A_FD_184500 | JGI IMG/M metagenome (GOLD analysis project Ga0209123, IMG submission 184500) | Arctic peat soil microbial communities from Barrow, Alaska, USA - Barrow Graham LP Incubations 004-31A (SPAdes) (version 2) | ecosystem: Environmental > Terrestrial > Soil > Wetlands >...
TTGGAAGGCTAACACTCTACCATTGAGTTATACCCGCATATTGTTTTTTAATGGTCGGGGTGACAGGGATTGAACCTGCGACCTCATGGTCCCAAACCACGCGCGCTCCCAGCTGCGCTACACCCCGATATACCTTTAATTCGCTATAAAATCGTTAAATTATCTAAAATTACCCTTTCATCATAAACTTTCAAAACTAATGTTTTTTTATGACGACATGGATTATTTTACACCATATACATTAAAACGTCAATACTTTTTTATTTTTTTCCTCTTGAATATTCAAATAAATTTTAACAAAATATTTTCTTTTGTTTTAATGCATATTTAAACACTAATAAAAAACTAATATCTTATTAAATTTGGATTTATGGATTCTCCCTTTATATCTATAATAGCAAAGCTTGGGGATCCATCTCTTGGCTCCGAAGCACTGCCAGGATTTATATACCATACTCCTTCTTCAAAATCTATTTTTCCAATATGGGTATGACCATATAAAACTATGTCAGCTCCTGTTTCTAGCGCCTTATATCTTAGTTTAAACAAACCCTGTTTTACACTATATTTATGTCCATGAGTTATGAAAATTCTTTTCCCACAAATATCTTCTAACCTATCATAAGGGGTACTTGTAGAAAAATCACAATTGCCTTTTACATTAATTATTCTTCCCTTAAAATACTTTTCTATAATTGATATGTCATCTACATTATCACCTAAGTGAATCAGCACGTCTAATGCCTTTATTTTGTCCCCTAGTAGCTCTATGCTACTAGCATTTCTATGTGTATCACTTATAACACCTATACGCATTTAAATCACCCTCTTCATTAGTATTGCCCTATATTAACTTTTCAAGCTCACTTTTCAATTTATCTAGTGCCCTTCCCCTATGGCTAATAGAATTTTTCTCCTCCGAACTCATCTGTGCAAAAGTTTTATTTGATTCTTTCACAAAAAATAGCGGGTCATATCCAAATCCTTCATCCCCTCTAAATTCAGCTGTGATTATCCCTTCTGTTTCTCCTTGCACCTTTACTATTTCATCTTCATTAACTATAAGTACCATTGCGCAAATAAATTTAGCTTTTCGCTTTTCCTCTTTTAAACCATCTAAAAGATATAATAATTTTTCATTATTTGCTTTAGTATTTCCATGGACACCTGCAAATCTAGCAGAAAAAACACCTGGATCACCATTTAATGATTCCACTGATAAGCCTGAATCATCTGCAAGCACCATATCGCACTTGGTTATTTTAAAAATTTCCCTAGCTTTAATTTCTGCATTCTCCATGAAGGTACTTCCCGTTTCCTCTACATCAATATTAATGTTAGCTTCTTTTAAAGATAACACTTCAAAAGGAAATTGTAATAACATTTCCTTTATCTCCTTAATTTTATGATCATTATTACTAGCAACTACTAATTTTTTCATCTTTATCCTCCAGCGTTCTCATATAAATAATAATTATATACTAAATAACTCATCTCTACTAGGTGGCAATACGTCTTTTTCAATTTCACCTGTTACTAATATACCTCTAGCCTCAGTTATGTTTCCTATTACCGCAGCTGGTATTCCCTTACTAATTAATTCCTCTGCTAGTTTTTTTCCACAAGTGGCAGTTATTAGCATGCTTCCTGAAGATATAAATTTTAAAGGGTCAATATTAAGTCTTTCACATATTTTAATTGTAATATCACTAATTGGCATTTTATGATTATACACCTTAAAACCTAAATTGCTAGCCTCTGCAACCTCCCACAAGGCTCCTAGCACTCCACCTTCAGTTATATCATGCATTGAATTAACACCAAACTCTCCTGCTATACGGCCCTCATTAACTACACTAATACTATTCACATAGTCTTTTGCTACCTCTATTTCCTTATTGGTTAAGACATCTCTAACCCTATCTAAATGATCATTTACTATAATTGAAGTTCCCTCCATACAAAGTAGTTTGGTAACAACAATCTCATCTCCTAGTTTTGCCCCTGAAGTTGCCACTGCGCCTTGTGCTTTTCCTTTGCCTATTGCTGTGCAGGAAACTACTATTCTATTCACAGCTTCTGTAACCTCAGTATGACCACCTAATATTTCCACATTAAGCTTTTTTGTTTCTTCATCAATTTCACTCATAATGTTTTTTATATCTTCAAGAGTCGATGTGGGTGGTACAAGAATTGTAACTAATATGCCTACAGGCTCAACTCCACAAGAAGCTATATCATTACAGTTTATATTAACTGCTAATTTACCTATATTTTTATCTGCCCCCGTTATTGGGTCTGTAGAAACGACGCATTCATACTCACCAAAATTTATGACACTACAGTCTTCTCCTATTCCACTTCTAATTCTTACATCATCTCTGATAACACTTTTATTGCTGTCAATTATTTGTTTTAGATCATCCCAATTTAGTTTTCCAACTTTCATGTAAATTCTTCCTTTCTAATTTCATAAAACTAGCACATTTTAACAAACCTAATCATATTAATAATATAAGGATTAATATATGGTGGTGATATTTTGAAATTTATAGGACCTTTTTTAAGAATCAATACACTAAACAAAAATAACATAAAAAACCAACTTTTCTACTTATCAAAAGAATCATTAAAAGATATAGTATTTGACTCAAAATGCGGAATATATATTCCCGCTCGAGATTTAAAATCTAAATCTTTTTCTAAGATTGATATTAACACAATTAATTTAAATTCTCCACTTTTATGTGTATACAAAAAAGCAGATGCTAAATTAAAATCACAAGAAGGCACTTTAAATTGGAATGAAAACAAGGTTAAGAAAGAAATAACCATTAATAGCAATGCCTTCATGACTTTATCTTTATTAGAACTGGTAGACTATTATAAGAGCTTTAAAAGTATTGATGATTCCAAATATGCTTTAAGCCCTCTGTATCTTAAGCTATGCAAAGAACAGTTAGAATTTTATGCTTCATATTTTCGAAATAAAGATGGTCTCTTTGTTGATAAAGTGGATTTAACTGATCCAATGAATCAAGAATTTAATTTTGAAAATAAAAATAATAAATTCAAATTTTCTGATCAAGCTTTCATGATGGCTGCCTACTACAAATATTCTACTAATGATAAAGACAACCAAGAACATGAGTATGAAAAATTTGCTTTGGATATCCTAAATATGTTTACTCAGTATAGAGAAGAAATCTATAATGTTTCTTTTGAGGAACTAAATAAGATATGCCTCGCCTTAAACGTTTTTTACAAATACTCAGGCCTCGAACAATGCAAAAATTTATTACTAGACTTTTCAGACTTGCTTATTGAACAATATAATACCAAGCCCTCTATAATTATTAATGCTAAATTGGACTATTCCTGCATGCTTTTTATAAATTGTACACTTTTATATAATAGTACTTCATTACACAAATTTAAAGCTACTAGTGATGATTTATATGAAAAGCTTACAAAATTGTATCAAAGTGATAAAGGAATTTTACTAAAGGAAACTAATGATAAAGAGATAAACTATACTTGTGACGAGCTTTTACTATATATGTATAGCTTAATGACTTATTCTGATTCTAATAATATAGAAGAGAATTCTTACATGCTTCAAGATATTTTTAAACATCAAATAATTGACTCTGGCATAGTTTTAAGTTGGCCTGATTCACCTTCCTTAGATAGTACAGAACATTACAGAAATTTCTCACTAAAATCAGAAGATTTGCTCCAAGAAGAAGATTTCAGGATGCCAACTATAGGAACACCTGAAAATAATGAACTAGCTTCTATCTTCATTAAAAATGTAGTATACAATAGTAGAAAAGAGACCTTTAAACAATCAAAATTATCTTTTGATAGCAGCAAGAATATGTTTATATTCTTCTTAACAATATTTTTTAGGAACCAATAATTTAAGATTTAATAATTTTTCTTAAATTATGCTTTAACGAAAAGTATATATTGCTGGAATGCTTTCACTTCACCGTGTAATTCTAAAATTTATTTTATTAGTAGTTGCTAAAAACACAAACTCGCTAGCGCTCAAACATGTGTTTTCTTGACGCAACTACAAATAAAATAAATTGTGAATTACTATGGTTTGTTCAAATGCATTCTACGCAATATATACTTTTGTTAGCATAATTCAAGAAAAAAAGTTTATGCACACTCACCTATTAAAAACACAGCCTGAGTTGAATATAACTTTTTAGGCTGTGTTTTTATATTTAGTTTGTTTTACTTAACTAATCATATCCTCCATTTGCTGGGGGTAACTTCTTATATTCTTCTTTGTTAATTATTATCTCTTGGATTTTCTTAAATAACTCTCTCAATATAATAGCCTCTTTAGTTTTAGAAACATTTTCATCTTCCCAATAAATTTTTTTTTCTTTACCATCAATTACAATTTTTATAGAATAAGTTTGAAAAGGTGTTTGCCTCATACTACTCTTCGGATTATAATTCTCAGGATAATTTAAAATGTTTATCTTTTTCATATCTAAATATATGCTATTCATTTCCTCATTAGATAATATTAAATTCGTAGTTATTGATGGGTCTATAACCATATCTTTAGTATACTCTCCCTTAATAGTATTTAATCCATTTTTAGAATTTACACCATAATTAAAAACAAAATTGAAATCCTTTGGTTTTACATCAGGCAATTTATTTTTATTACTTGCTAAATTACACCCAGTAAATGAAAATATGCTTAAAAATAAGCATAGGAAGATTAGTTTCTTAAACAAATTCACAATAACTCCTCCCTTTTGTATTACTATATATATACGAAATAGAATTACTTAAGTTATAAGATAAAAATGAAAATCCAAAAGAAAACTTAAAATTATTTATGTATATACTTTTCTTTATAGCATAATAATGAATCATCATTTTCGTTGCTTATTATCTTGGTGTTGTTCTCAATAAAAAGTAATGATATAATTAAAATATAATGACAAAGGTATATTAGTATTTATTTTAGTAAAATAGCTTTTATATTAAACTGTGGAATATTCAAAAATAAAGGAGTGAATTTAATGCTTCCTGAAGAAAAAAAAATCTATACATACCAACAATATCTGGAAATAAGTGAAAATGACAGATGTGAATATGTTAATAGTGAAATATTCATGATGGGCTCACCAAGTACCGTGCATCAAGATGTTGTTTTAAATATTGCAGTTGAGTTTAAAAATTATTTTAAAGGTAAGCAATGTAACCCCTATGTAGCACCGCTGGATGTTACATTTACGGATGAAAAAGGCAACAAAAATGTAGTTCAGCCAGATATATTTGTTGTATGTGATATAGATAATATTAAAAATAAAATATATGAAGGTATTCCTACTTTAATAGTCGAGGTAGTATCTCCTTCAAATAGCAGCCATGATTATATAACTAAGCTAGACTTGTATGCTAGATCTGGGGTAGAAGAATATTGGATTATTAACCCAATGAACAAAAATTCTATTTGTTATAGATTTAAAAATAATATGCCCTTCAAAGTAGACGGATATCAACACTTTGAAGCAATGAAATCGGAAGTATTTGAAGGCTTAACAATAAATATGAAAGAATTATTTGAATAAATATAAGGGATAGACATTTATTGCCTATCCCTTATATTCTTTTCTTACCGATTTTTGCAACCCGTTACAATTTGTCACGGGTTCATTTCCTTCTTTTTTTATTCGCTGTTTTAATTTTCTCCAATACGCATTAGCGTGTTATAATTTTCATATATCTGTTCAAAGAAAAAGTACCAAATAAATACCCTTTGCATAATTCTAGTTTAGCAACTGACAGTTGTCATTTTTGTTATCATTGATTGGTAGAAATATAATTATTCTTTAAGTATCATTAGATTGGGGTGATGGAAATGAAATTTCAAGATAAATTACAAATATTAAGAAAACAAAACGGAATGTCTCAGGAAAAGTTAGCAGAAAAAATTGGAATATCAAGACAAGCAGTTGCAAAATGGGAAGTAGGTCAGTCATATCCTGATATTGATAAACTAATTATTCTAAGTGATTTATTTAGAACAAGTATTGATAAACTTGTAAAAGATTGCGATGATGAAAATTGCTCATATGAGTATACAAAACAACTGCCTTATACAAATGAAAAAGAAATAAATTTCTTATGTCGTGCAAAAAAATCTACCTATGCAGGCAAAGGAGTAGAAACCACTTCTTCAAGACCTAATTCACATGATTTACAATATGAAGAAAATAATTTAAAGTATATCGATACCTACTTAGGTGGAGAAAAATTTGCTGGAGAAGAAGCAATGTGGTACGATAATTCCCCCTTTTGGTCGATGAATTATATTGGACGTATTATTGCCGATGGTTTTTCTGGAGATTTCTTAAAAGAATGTCTATTAGCAGCACCGAAAGAGTACCCCTATCGTGGACCATTGGTATACCAAAATGGTGATTATAGCTATCATTGTATAGTAGATGGTGAATTTGAGTGGTTTAATGGTTATGAAGAAATTTTCTGTAATAATATTAAAGTATATGAATGTATTTTCCATGGTGGTTATATTAAATAAAGTTTTTCTTATATTAGGCTAACAAAAGTATATATTGCGTAGAATGCATTTGAACGTGCCTTAGTAATTCTTAATTTATTTTAATTGCAGATGCGTGAAGAAAAATATGTGTTTGAGCGTCAGCGAGTTCATATTTTTTAGCAGCTGTAAATAAAAAAAATTTTAGAATTACTTAGGGTCGTGAAAGCATTATAGCAATATATATTTTCGTTATAGCATAATTCAAGAAAAAAGCTTAGTTGATATTAAATTTTAATTTCTACCTGATCGTTTTTACTTCCTCTAATCTTTTCATTATATGTTTTAAAAAATTATGTAGATTTGTCGCTATTTTATTTAAAATACCTTTTGGTGCATCCATTAGTCCCCGCCCCTTTATTTTTTTATTACTTGATATAACTTAACTATCCCAATTATATCATAATAATATAAAAATGTATTTTAAATGTACAAGCTACAAAATATAGGTTTAACAACTAAATTTTGTAGCTTTTATTTATTTTTCAACAGTATTCTCCTCTTTATAAGCATAATCAAATATTAAATTCCCACCCTTTGTGGTATAAATATCCTTAACATTTTCTTTCTTACAAATAACTATATTAACTATAAAAACAGGTATGCAGGGCAAGTCTTTTGCTAATATTTCTTGAGCCTCATTATAAAGTTTTATTTTATTATTCTTATCCTTCTCTATTATCGCTTTTTCAATAATTTTATCATATTCCAAATTCTTATATCCATAAATATTATATTTTGAACCGGATGTCCATCTTGAAAAAAAATTATACACATCTCCATTTTCTTCATCAATCTTTGAAAATAATATATTATAATCCCCCTGCTCCAAGACTTTATTAAGTTCATTTTTATCATAACCCTTGCAAACTACTTTTACAGCTAAATAATCCTCATCATCGAAATGGCCTTTAATATTTTTAGCTACTTCATCTAAGTTTTCTTTAATGTTTTTAGCTATTTCCTTGGCCATCTTATCATCAAGGTTTTTACTTTCATATACTATAATTAATTCTGGTTTTTTTTCAAAGTTGTTAGTCTTTAAATATTCTTTTAAATATTTTGTACCTTTATCCTTACTTCCAAAAACATCAAAAATTAATTTACCGCTATTGTCATTAGTTATGCTAGAAGATGTATAATTTATTGCGGGGACCGCCAAATCTTTTGATAAAGATTGTATAATAAATTCCTTAGATATTATTGCACTAATTGCATTTCTAAAATTATTGTTTTCTACTGACCCACTAGTTTTTAAATTAAAAGTTAGATAGTACATACTCTTTGTAGGCACAGTTATAGTTTTCTTTTCCATACTAAGAGTGTTTCCTTCACTTATTGGTGGACTAACAAATACATCAATTTTTGAGGTATCACTAGACTCAGTAGTTTCAAAATCTGCTAGAGTTTTTTCTTCATCCTTTATAGACGTAAACAGCATTTCACTACTAACAATCTCATGAGCCCTCCAATACTTTTCATTCTTTAATAGTGATATTTCTCCATCTTCATTTATCGCATTTATAATAAATGGACCGCTATATTGAATTTTCCCGTAATTATCCTTCCAATTTTTTATATTCATATTAGTTTCCCTTAAAGTGAAAACTGGATTACTAAGAATATTTATAAAATAAGCATTAGGGCTATTTAGCCTTATCTCTAAGGTTAAATCATCCTTTTCTAAAATAGCGACTTTATCAAAATTTACTTTCCCCATGCTAAAATCCTTAGCTCCAAATATACAATATAATTGCTCAGCAAAAATATTATCCTTTTCCAATAGAATGTTGTGAAAAAGCCTTACAAAATCTATAGCTTTTATAGCCGTTCCATCGCTATAATGAAGATCCTTTCTTAATTTAAAGGTATACCCAATTTTATCCTCTGAAATATCAAATTTTTCTGCCATAGCAGGTACTATTTGTCCATATTTATCTTCTCGTACCAAGCCTTCAAATAAAGCTAATAACAAATCTTTTTCTCTAATATCATCACTATTTAGCATTAATAAATCCTTTGGCAATTCTCCCATATTATAAACTAAATATTTTCTATAATTTGTAACCTTTACTTTCTTTTCAATACACCCACTATTTAACATCATCATAAATATTAATATTATACATAATAACTTTTTCATAACTTACCTCCAATGTAGGTCTTAGTAAAAGTATTAACCTTTCATGTATTAAGTAATCAAAAGTACAATTAAAAATAATAGTCTTTTCGAAATTTAGTATTTTTTCTTAGATTATGCTAGCAAAAGTATATATTGCGTAAAATGCGTTCGAACAAGCCTGTAAGTAAAATTAATTTTAGAATTACTTGGCGAAGTGAGCGCATTTCTAGCGATATATACTTTTCGCTATAGCATAATATAAGAAAAACTCTTATAAGAGAAATTTTATACTTCCTATTCTTGTAAGCTTTTTGCACTTTTATTATGCTATAATGTATATATATGTTTACATAATGTACGTATTTAAAAGGAATATAGGGGGGATTTTTTATGTTAACCTTAACTATTCAAATAATTGCTATATCTGCCATGTTAACTTTTATGTTTATTGGAATATGGGGTTTCATTTTATTAATTAAAGTATATGACCAATTAAGGTATAAAAATTATTTGATGGAAAAACTCATACAAAACACCTCTAAATTATCTTTAAACCATGAAAATAGAGAATGCACAAAAGTTAAAATTGAAGATATCCCCAAGTCCACCGAAAAAGAAATATTAAATCTTAACATAAAAAAAGACGCCATTTGACGTCTTTTTCTTTGCCCTCATTTATACAAACAAATTAGAGAACTTTCGACCACGTGCCTTGCAAAAGAGCTTGAAACCGGAAATTCCATTTACAAATTCTAATCTTTTGCAAATATAAAATTCTCTATCGCTCACATTCGGCGTCCTGCCTCAGGTTCGCTAGCTTGCCTTCCTGGCAGGCTTACGAGAATTTTATATTGGCAAAAGAAGAATTTATAAATGGAATTTCAATGGTTTCTGCGCTTCTTATTGCAAGTCACTCGGTCGAAAGTTCATACAGTTATGCATATTTATCTTCGATACAATTATAGGTGATGCATGTAGGAGCATGGTATTTTTTCTTATATTATGCTAACAAAAGTATATATTGCGTAGAATGCATTTGAATAAGCCTTAGTAATTCTTAACTAATTTTAGTGGAAGATACGTTAAGAAAAGTGCATGTTTGAACGTATAGCGAGTTTGCAACTTTTTAGTATCTTTCAATAAAATTAGTTTAGAATTACTTGGCGATATGAAAGCATTCCAGCAATATATACTTTTCGTTATAGCATAATATAAGAAAAAACTCTTACAACATCTCTTCGAATTCTTCTTCTGATAGAACCCTTACTCCTAATGATACTGCTTTATCGTATTTTGAGCCTGGTTCCTTGCCCACTAACACATAATCTGTTTTCTTACTAACAGTACCTGCTACTTTAGCTCCTAGCGCCTCTAATTTCCCTTTAATCTCCTCTCTACTGTATCCCTCAAGTGACCCTGTAACCACAAGTGTTTTATTCATAAATATATTTTCAAAAACCTGCGACTCTTCATAAGTAGGGTTAACTCCAAGCTCTAGTAGTTCGGATATACTCTCTACTATTTTATCACCACTAAAAAATTCTATTATGCTATTTGCTACTATACCACCTATGTCTGGAACATTAATTAAATCCTCATAAATAGCCTTTTCAATATTGTCCAAATTTTTAAAGCTATGGACCAAATCCTTAGCTGTTTTCTTGCCTACATTAGGAATTCCTAGTGCATATATAAAGGAAGCTAAAGAACAATTTTTACTGTTTTCTAAAGAATCCATAAGATTTTGGGCCTTTTTTTCTCCAAATCTCTCCAGTGCTATAAGTTTATCTTTTTCTAATCTATATAATTCCGGTATAGCTTTAATATCTAATTTTTCAAATAGCTGCTCTGCTGTTTTCTCACTAAAACCCTCTATATTCATGGCTTCGCGGCTTCCATAATGTACAATGCTTTTAACCATCTGAGGCTTACAAGATAGTGTATTATCGCAAAAATAATGTACTCCATCTCTTATGAGCTCACTACCACAACTTGGGCAGAGTTTAGGTACAATTATCTCAATTCCCTTTTCAAGGGTACTTTCAACTACCCCCATTATTTCTGGGATAACATCATTAGATCTACGAATAAAAACATCACAGCCTATTTTTACTCCTTTTCTCTGAATGTCCTGAATCTCACATGACTGAAGTCACGTGGTTCTTATCTCTTTAAACTTCCATAATACTCTCATTTATAGGAATTGTATTTCTTCTATATCTTACAACATATTATGACTCATCTAATTATAATAAGACTTTTACTACCAAAGACTACATTTAGTCCATTAACGATAGCATAATGGCTCGGTTCAAAACCATATTTGTTAGTATTTATATTCCCATACTGGCTATTAATTTATTACCATTTTCTTTTGATGTTCTAAGTCTATTTATTTCTCTATCATGTAATTGCTTGAAATTATCATAACTCTCAAAACATAATTTTCTATTAATATTTTCTAAATCATTACTGACATTTATTATTAAAAATGCAGAATAACAGTCTCTTTGAATTCCAGTAGAAACATCCCATCTATCATTCAATTCTTTTTTTATGTATTCATCAGTAAAATGATTATACATACTAGCCTTCACTTTATGTGTATTTATTTTTAATATTTCCAGTTCATCATATTTAAGTTTTCTATTAATTATCTCTATTAATTTAGAAGGTGCTTTATTCCCTAAAGACTTCCCAAATCTTTTTTTCTTATTAAACTTACCTGTCTTAGCATTGATTGTGGTTTTTTTACTTCTTTTTTGCAATCCTTTATAACTCATTGTTTCAACTAGGATTCTATCACCTAATGAAATTATATAATTTGCTAACTTTTCATGAGATTGTTTTCTAATATCAGTTTGTTTCCTCTGAATATCCCTTAATTCCATTTGAGTTCTAATATATTTATTAGACTTAACCCATGTTAATTTCTCTTTCTTTTTATTAATCATAATACCAAATTTGATAGTTCCATCATTATTATAATTATTAGGATTATTAATACGTCTTTGTCTATCTAATTTTCTTGATAATTTAGTTTTTATACCCTGAATATTATTAATTTCAGGACATAATTCTAATAATTTAACATCATACTTACTCGATACTGCAATTGTTTGAGTTCCTATATCTATTCCAACATTACCAAGTCCAACACTTCTTTTTATATCACCAGTTTCTTTATTATATTTTACTGGTGGTATACCTTCCATTATTAATTGAATAGCTTTTTGAGCATAAAAATCATTAGATTTTATAATTACTGGAATCTTTAATCCGTTCCATTTAATAATCCCGTCTCTATAAGTTATCCCACTTTTATTCCATTTACCTTCAACACTTTTTAATTCATCATATCTAATAAAATTAACCTTTTTCGCCTCTTTAAATATTAACTTTTCTAAAGCTTTCCACGCCCTACTTGCTAATGCTTGAGCAGTTTTATTATCTATATTTTTATTAAATGATTTATACATTGGTGTCATTTTATTTATAAGTGAATATTCATTAATGCCGTATTCTCC
>Ga0209123_1003311_pt1 | contig 12239 bp, 8 predicted proteins | sample BarGraIncu00431A_FD_184500 | JGI IMG/M metagenome (GOLD analysis project Ga0209123, IMG submission 184500) | Arctic peat soil microbial communities from Barrow, Alaska, USA - Barrow Graham LP Incubations 004-31A (SPAdes) (version 2) | ecosystem: Environmental > Terrestrial > Soil > Wetlands >...
CTTACTTTCCGCTGAAGAAAGTCGCGCCGACTCCCTGCATTTTCGAGTTCGTCTACTTCGCCCGTCCCGACTCGCACATCTTCGGCAAGAACGTTTACATGGTGCGCAAGGAGCAGGGGCGTCAGTTGGCGCGGGAACACAAGGTGGATGCCGATATCGTCATTCCGATTCCCGATTCCGGCGTGCCGGCGGCCCTGGGTTACGCCGAGGAGTCCGGCATTCCTTTCGAGCTGGGGCTGATCCGCAACCACTATGTCGGGCGCACCTTCATCGAGCCGCAACAGGCGATCCGCCACTTCGGGGTGAAGATCAAGCTGAATCCGGTGCGCGAGCTTCTGAAAGGCAAGCGCGTCGTCGTCATCGACGACTCCATCGTGCGCGGCACCACTTCCAGAAAGATCGTCAAGATGATCCGCAACGCAGGCGCCAGCGAGGTGCACGTACGCATCTCTTCGCCTCCGACCAGTTATCCTTGCTATTACGGGATCGATACTCCCAATCGCAAGGAGCTGATCTCCTCCTCCCATTCGCTCGACGAGATCCGCCGCTACATAACGGCCGATTCGCTCGGCTACCTGTCCGAGGAAGGTCTCATGAAATCGGTCGGCGGAGAGAATGCCAGTTTCTGCAACGCCTGCTTTACCGGTGGCTACCCGGTTAAATTCCCGCGTCTCGGTCAGGACGAAGAGCCGCAGATGGGACTATTCGAAAAGGAGATCAAGATAAAATGACTGAACGCGAGCGGCTGAAAAAGATTATTATCGAATTGTCCTACGAGAAGAGGAACGTCGTGCTTGCCTCCGGTCGCCCGAGCGACTTCTATTTCGACGGCAAGCAGACCACCCTGCACCCGGAAGGTGGCTACCTGACCGGCAAGCTGTTCTTCGAGTCGATTCGCGACGTCGAGGGCGTCGAAGGGGTAGGGGGGTTGACCTTGGGAGCCGATCCGATTGCTACCGCGACCTCCGTGGTAAGTTACCTGGAGGGGAAGCCGATCCCCGGGTTCATCATCAGGAAGGAACCGAAGGGTCACGGCACCGGAGCCTGGCTGGAAGGGCGCAAGAACCTGAAGCACGGAGCGCGCGTCGTCATTGTTGAGGACGTCGTGACCAGCGGCGGTTCCTCCATTAAGGCGATCAAGCGGGCCGAGGAAGAAGGTTTGGTTGTGCTGGGAGTTGTCACCCTGGTGGATAGAGAAGAGGGTGGACGCGAGAACATCGAGAAAGAAGGGTACTGGATGAAATCCATCTTTACCAAGGCTGAGATTCTTTCGTAGCAATCGGCTCGGAGCACGTAGGATCGAAGGCGGCAATGTCAGCATTGCCGCCTTCTTCTTTTCGCCTTTCGCCACGGAGAGAGTCAAAAACTGGAGAACGGCAGAAGCTAAAACCTTTTTGCCACGGAGACACTGAGTACATGGAGAAAGTCAAAAACTAAAAGAAGGGAAAACCAAGCAAGGCTGAAAACTGGAGAAAACCAAAACCCAAATCTTTTGCCACGGAGCCACGGAGAACACAGAGAAAGTCCAAGGCTGAAAATGTGAAAACTGAATGAGAGGAAAATCTAAATCTTTGGTTGATCGACTTAGATTTTGGTTTTAACCCGCTTTAGTCTTTGAAGTGTTTTTCTCAGTGTTCTCCGTGTCTCCGTGGCTAACAGGCTTTGACTTTAGTTTTTACTCGTTTTAGCGCTTTTGAACTGTTTTTCTCTGTGTTCTTCGTGTCTCCGTGGCAAAAAGGTCTTCGATTTTCTTCCGATTTTCTCCGTGGCTAAAATGAGGGCGTATGAAAAAAATAGTTCAACAGTATAAGGAACTGCTCGATCAGGTGGACGGCTGGTTTGCTCAATCTATGGAGCGCTTCCCGGATAAGATCGCCTGTAAAAGCGGCTGCTCTGCCTGCTGCCGGTCTCTCTTTGACATTACTTTACTGGACGCTTATTACCTTAAGCTCGGCTTTGACGCTCTGCCTGAAGAGACCAAAATTCTGGTCCGGAAGAAGTGCCAGGGACGCCTACGCCTAATGCGAAAAGAATGGCCGGAATTCGACCACCCCTATGTGCTGAACCACCGCCCGGACGAGGAGTGGGAACCGCTCATGCCCGAAGAGGACGAGACTCCCTGCGTGCTGGTCGGCGAGGACGGACGCTGTCTGGTCTACGCCAACCGGCCGATGACCTGCCGCCTGCACGGCATTCCGCTCATCGACACGGACGGCGAACTGATGCACGACGATTGGTGCACCATGAATTTCGTTGATGTTGATCCGGTGGAACTGGAAGGGCTCAGGGCGCCGTTTGATGCGATGTTCCGTCAAGAAGTGTCACTTTTCCGGGACTTTACCGGCGAACTTTTAAAGAAACGGATGAGTGAACTGGATACCTTCATTCCGACTGCTTTGCTGATAGAGTTCGAGAGCTTTGACTGGCAGGGATGGTTGAAGGACTTCACGCCTTGTGACAATGAGGATGCTGAATAATAGGGGAGGGTGGTTCTGTCGCAAATCGGGACGCAGGAGCGTCCCTTGAGGCATTCCCACGCTGGAGCGTGGGAATGCTGATAATGATGAGCCCGCAAGTCCCCTCTCCCGGAGGGGGAGGGCTAGGGAGGGGGAAATTAACTTTTCCTCGACTACCTAATCCCGCGCGATCTCGTATTTCCGCATCCGAAAACGCAGGGTGCTGGGGTTGAGTCCGATGAGCTGGGCGGCCCCGTTTTTCCCTTCTATGCGCCAACCGGTTTTCTGCAGGGCATTGAGGATGAGATCCTTTTCCAACGCGATGAGATCCTTCACGCTCTGCCCTGCCGGCTCGCTCTTCTTTTTGAAGCTGTCAAACCGGTCCAATACCTGCAGCACGCTTCCCTGGCTGGTGATCACGGCCCGCTCCACGACGCTTTCCAACTCCCGCACGTTTCCCGGCCAGTGGTACTGCTGCAGGGCGCTCAGGGTCCCTTTGGACACGGTCCTGATTTTCTTGCCGATCTTCTTGTTGAATTTAGCCACAAAATGATCGACCAGCAGCCCGATGTCTTCTCTGCGTTCCCTTAAAGGCGGCATGGTGATGGGGAAAACGTTCAGCCGGTAGTACAGGTCTTCCCGAAACCTCCCTTCCCGCACCTCCTGCTCTAGAACCCGGTTGGTCGCGGCGATGACCCGCACGTTTGTCTTTATGGTGCGCGAACTTCCCAGCCGCTCAAACTCGCCGTCCTGCAACACCCGCAGCAGCTTGCATTGCAACGCCAACGGCATCTCGCCGATCTCGTCCAGAAATATGGTGCCGCCGTCGGCCAACTCGAAACGCCCGATTTGCCTGGTGTGGGCCCCGGTGAAGGCTCCCTTCTCCCGCCCAAAAAGCTCGCTCTCCACCAGCGCCGCCGGCAAAGTCGTGCAGTTGACGGTTATCAGGGGGCGCTCGTTGCGGGAACTGCTGCTGTGAATGGCGCGCGCCACGACTCCCTTGCCGGTGCCGGTCTCGCCCGTCAGCAGGACGGTCGCATCCATGGGGGCTACCTGCGCCACTCGCAGGAACACCTGTCCCAGGATGTCACTTTGGCCAATGATCTCGCCAAAGTTGTACTGGCTCCCAACCTCCTGCTGCAGGTAGCTGTTCTCGGCCTCAAGCCGGTCCTTCAACTGACTTATCTCCGCGTTGGCTTCACGAAGCGACTCCTCTCCCCGCCGGCGCTCCTGTATCTCTTCCCTTAGTTGCAGGTTCGAATGGGTCAGTTCTCCGGTCCGCTCGCGCACTGTGCGTTCCAGATCCTTGCTGTAGTTTTCCATCTTTTTGTACAGCAGGCGCACTTCGAGCATGTTGTGGATGCGCGTCTTTGCCTCGACCAGGTCAAACGGTTTGCTGATGAAGTCCTTCGCGCCGGCGGCCAGCGCCCGCAGCTTGTGGCCTGGCTGGGCGGTGATGACAAGCACCGGAACATAGCCCCCCGCTTCAACCTCCTTGAGCCCTTCCATGACCTGAAAGCCGTCCATGCCGGGCATCTGCAGGTCGAGCAGAATCAGGTCGAATCGGTTTTTACGGTACAATTCGCAGACCTCCGTCGGGTCCCTGGTGGAACTGACGCTGAGGTAACCGGCGTCCCCCAGCATCTGCTCCAGCAACTGCACGTTGGCCTGCTGGTCATCTACGATCAGAATCCGGGCGTTGAGTATTTCGGCGGGTGCGATCATCGGTGTGCAGCACCGGGTTTGATCGGCGCCTCGGCAAGCGGTGCTTGCGCAAGCGCTGGCTTCACAAGCGTTGGCTTCTCAGGCGTTGATTTCTCAAGTGTAGGTTCAGCAAGCGTAGGCTCCGTAAGCATGGGCTCGGTAATCTGCTGCTCCTCTGGCCTCCGGTGTTTCTGCCCGTGAGCCCCCGCAGGAAGGCCCGTGCGCTCCGAGATCCGGCAGGTATTCTTCCCGGCCCGCTTGGCCTCGTACAGGGCAAGGTCCGCGCTCTCGATGAGGGTCTCAGCGTCCTCGCCATGGTCGGGATAGATGCTGAAGCCAACGCTCGCGGTGATCTTGGCGCTGTTCCCATCAATCGAATAGGGGCGCGACAGCGCCTTGACTGCCCGCTGCGCCACCGAGGTGGCATAGTCGGCGCCGGTTACGTGCCAGAGCGCTATCAGGAACTCGTCTCCCCCCATGCGCGCCACGGTATCCTCCTCCCGCACCGCGTCCTTCAGGCGCTCCGCGACCTCCTTTAAAATCTGGTCCCCAGCGCCGTGACCCAGGGTGTCGTTAATTTCTTTGAAACCGTCCAGGTCCAGGTAGAGCACGGCCATGGCGCTCTGGTTGCGTCTGGCATGAATAAGTGCCATCGACATCCGGTCGGACAAAAGGCGCCGGTTGGCAAGCCCCGTCAGGGGATCGTTGAGCGCCAGTGCCTCCAGCGCCTTGGAATAGTTGCGGGCCTTCTCGTGCAGTAGCCGAACCTCCAGCATGTTGTGCACCCGCATCAGCACCTCGGCCAAGTCAATGGGCTTACTGACGAAATCCTTGGCGCCGCTTTTGAGCGCGCGCAATTTGTGCCCCGGCTCAGCGGTGACCGCCAGTACCGGCAGATACCCGTCGGTTTCGATTTCCTGCAGCGCTTCCATGACCTGGAAACCGTCCATGCCGGGCATCTCCAGGTCGAGCAGTATCAGGTCGAAGTGGTGCTCGCTGTGCAGGGCGCAGACAGTCTGTGGATTCATGGTCCAGGTAATGCTGGAATAGCCGGCCCCGCTCAAGGTCTGTTCCAGCAACTTCACATTGGCCTCCTGGTCGTCCACGATCAGAATGCCGGCTTTGAGAATATCGTACTGACTTGGCATCACTCATCCCCCTGACGTAGTTCCATATTTCTTTTTTCGGCGAGTTCCAGTGCCATGTCCAGCACCTCCAGGAACTCGTTCACCTTGATCGGCTTGGTGAGGTAGCGCAGGAACCCTGCCTCAAGACCTTTCTTGATATCGTGCGGCATGGCGTTGGCGCTGATGGCGAGCACCGGGATGTGCTCAGTAATCGGGTCCTGGCGCAGGATTTCCAGGGCACGGATACCGCTCATCCCCGGCAGGTTGATGTCCATCAGGATGACGTCCGGCAGGCTGGTGCGCGCCATCTCGATGCCGAGCAGGCCGTCTCCCGCCTTCAGGAGTTGCATGTCGGGACGACGCTCGATGAGCTGCTCGACCAGTTGCATGTTGGCCTGGTTGTCCTCCACGTAGAGCAGGGTGTGCAGCACCCCGCGGTGCGGCTGGTGCGTCAGGACAGGCGCCGCCTTCCCCGTGTTGGGGTCGGCGTCGGGCTGCGGGTCGGCAGTAAGCCCGAGCTCCACCCAGAACCTGCTCCCCACGCCGACCGTGCTTTCCACGCCGATCTGGCCTCCCATCAGTTCCACCAGCCTCTTACTCACCACGAGCCCGATGCCGGTCCCCTCCTCGGCGCTCGCCTCCTGCCCGAGACGGTTGAAGGGCTGAAACAGCTGGGCGCGTTTTTCGGCGGACAAACCCTCGCCGGTGTCCTGGACGCTGATGTGCACCCTTTTTTCGCTCGCCGCGGCGCAGGTCACCTCGACCGTTCCCTGGGGCCGGTTGTACTTGATGGCGTTGGAAAGGAGGTTGATCATGACCTGCTTCACCCGGGTCCGGTCGGCATGCACGAAGAAGGGGGTCTCGAAGGTGGGAAAGGTCATCTGGATGCCGTTTTTCTGCGCCTGCGGCTCGATCATGGCCTGGCACTCCAGCATGATTTCCACCAGCGACACCTGCTCCAGGGCAAGCGAAAGTCTCCCGGACTCGATCAGCGCCAGGTCGAGGATCTCGTTGATCAGCTCCAGCAGGTACCAACCCGCCTTGAGGATCTGGTCGATGCTCGACTTCTGGGTGGAGGTGGGGAGCGGCGTGCCGGACTCCATCAACTGGGCAAAGCCGAGGATGGCGTTCAAGGGAGAGCGCAGCTCGTGGCTCATGCTGGAGAGGAACTCGCTCTTGGAGCGGTTGGCCTTCTCCGCCAGGGCCTTGGCGTTCTCCAGCTCGAGGTTTTTTTCCAAAAGCACCAGGTCCAGGCGTTTTCTCTCGGTGATGTCGCGCGCCGCGGCGAACACCCCCTGGAGCTTCCGGTCCCGGTCGTAGAAGGTGGTCGCGTTGAAGGAGACGGTCGTTTCCTTGCCGTCCCGGGCGCGCGCGGTCAGTTCGTAGTCGGTGACCTTCTTGACCCGGAGCACCTGCTTGATGCTGGTCTCGGCCTGGACCGGATCGGTGAAGTAGTTCTTGAAGGGGGCGCCGATCAATTCGTCGCGGGTGCAGCCGGAGAGCACCTCCATCTGCTTGTTGACGTCGGTGATGATACCGGAGGGGTCGGTGGTCATGATGGCGTCGATGTTGGATTCGAAGAGTGAGCGGGTGTAGAACTGCTGGTCGCGCAGGCGCTGGCTCAACTGCTTCTGCTCCGCCTCGATCTGCTTTCTGGCCGTGTTGTCGGTGCCGATTAGCAGGTAGCCGATGATGGAGTCCCACTCGTCCCTGAGGGCGGTGACCGAGACGACCGCCGGGAAGCGGCTGCCGTCCTTTCTAATGTAGGTGAGTTCGTAGATGTCCTCGATGCCGCGGGAAGCCTTGAACACCAGTGCCTCGAACCCCGGGGTGATCGGGGTGCCGAGCTCGAAGCTCAGCTCTTCGGCGCGCGCGATGACTTCCTGGGGGTCGGAGATGTCGGCCGGCGTGATCCGGTCCATGACCTCGGCGGCGGTGTAGCCGAGCATCCGTTCCGCTCCCACGTTGAAGATCTGGATGACCCCCTTGGCGTCGGTCGCGATGGAGGAAAAGTTGGCGGAATTGAAGATGGCCTTCTGCAGCGCACCCGCCTGGAGTAGCGCTTCCTCCGCCTGCTTTCTGGCGGTGTTGTCGGTGCCGATCAAGAGATACCCGATGATGGTGTTCTGCTCGTCCCTCAGAGCCGTGACCGAGACGACCGCCGGAAAGCGGCTGCCGTCCTTTCGGATATAGGTGAGCTCGTAGATGTCCTCGATGCCGCGCGAGGCCTTGAACACCAGCGCCTCGAAGCCCGGGGTGATCGGGGTGCCGAGCTCCAGGCTCAATTCTCCGGCGCGCGCGATAACTTCCTGGGGGTCGGAGATGTCTGCCGGCGTGAACCGTTCCATGACCTCGGCGGCGGTGTAGCCGAGCATCCGTTCGGCGCCCACGTTAAAGATCTGGATGACCCCCTTGGCGTCGGTGGCGATACTGGAGAAGTTGGCCGAGTTGAAGATGGCGCTCTGCAGTGCACCCGCCTGGAGTAGCGCCTCTTCCGCCTGCTTTCTGGCGGTGTTGTCGGTGCCGATCAAAAGATAGCCGATGATGGCGTTTTGCTCGTCCCTGAGCGCCGTGACCGAGACGACCGCCGGGAAGCGGCTGCCGTCCTTTCTGATGTAGGTGAGCTCGTAGATGTCCTCGATGCCGCGCGAGGCCTTGAACACCAGCGCCTCGAAGCCCGGGGTGATCGGGGTGCCGAGCTCCAGGCTCAACTCACCGGCGCGCGCGATGACTTCCTGGGGGTCGGAGATGTCGGCTGGCGTGATCTTGTTCATGACCTCGGCGGCGGTGTAGCCGAGCATCCGTTCCGCTCCCACGTTGAAGATCTGGATGACCCCCTGGGCGTCGGTAGCGATACTGGAGAAGTTGGCGGAGTTGAAAATGGCGCTTTGCAGCGCTCCTGCCTGGTAGAGCGCTTCTTCCGCCTGCTTTCTGGCCGTGTTGTCGGTACCGATCAGGAGATACCCGATGATGGTGTCCTGGGCGTCCCTCAGAGCCGTGACCGAAACGACGGCCGGGAAGCGGCTACCGTCCTTTCTGATGTAGGTGAGCTCGTAGATGTCCTCAATGCCGCGGGAAGCCTTGAATACCAGCGCCTCGAAGCCCGGGGTGATGGGGGTGCCGAGCTCCAGGCTCAATTCCCCGGCGCGCGCGATGACTTCCTGAGGGTCGGAAATGTCCGCCGGCGTGATCTTGTCCATGACCTCGGCCGCGGTGTAGCCGAGCATGCGCTCCGCCCCCACGTTGAAGATCTGGATGACCCCCTTGGCGTCGGTCGCGATACTGGAGAAGTTCGCGGAGTTGAAGATGGCGCTTTGCAGCGCGCCCGCCTGCAAGAGCGCTTCCTCCGCCTGCTTTCTGGCGGTGTTGTCGGTGCCGATCAGGAGATACCCGATGATGGTGTTCTGCTCGTCCCGAAGGGCCGTGACCGAGACGACGGCCGGAAAGCGGCTGCCGTCCTTTCTGATGTAGGTGAGTTCATAGATGTCCTCGATGCCGCGCGAGGCCTTGAAAACCAGCGCCTCGAAGCCCGGGGTGATCGGGGTCCCGAGTTCCAGGCTCAACTCTCCGGCGCGCGCGATGACTTCCTGGGGGTCGGAGATGTCGGCCGGCGTGATCCGGTTCATGACCTCTGCGGCCGTGTAGCCGAGCATCCGTTCCGCTCCCACGTTAAATATCTGGATGACCCCCTTGGCGTCGGTCGCGATACTGGAGAAGTTCGCGGAGTTGAAGATGGCGCTCTGCAGCGCCCCCGCCTGCAGCAGGGTTGCTTCGCTGCGGACCGGGATGACTTCACCCGCAGTGGAGGTGGTTTGCAGCGCAGCAGGGTCGTTTTTTTGAGCGGACATGGTGGATCTCCATACAGTGGTAGCGGGTACTGCTTCGCTTCCAGCGGGCTCGACGCGAGAGGATTGTCATCCTCGCCAAGGGAGCCCTGACGGGGCGTCAGGTGGCTGGTCGCCGATTCCTGCGCCCTCAAGGGGTGTCACGTTTTTTGGTAACAGTTCAATATATCAGCATTTCATGAATGTAGCGAAGCTATTGTGCTAACCGGTACTTTGAGGCCTTCGCCGGGGATGCCCTCAGCTTCCTGAGGCTTCCGCAGAAAACTGCGGACAAAGTGATGTGGGTGCCCTGGGCGGCATCCTGCTGCTTAAACCTAACATACTGTAATTGTACCATGAATCTAACTGTCCCACTGTTAAACAGGTATTGGCAGACTATTTGCTATAGTACCTGTGAAGTTGATCATCTCCCGAGAAAACTAATTCGTGTCATTGGAGGATGGTAAGTTCAGTAATAACGGCTCAGTTCAAGTGAAAAGTACTGAATAATTAATTCTCAGTAACAAGTGAAAGATGCACCGGTCAAATCAAGCCTGCTCTAGATTCATACCTACGCGAAAACGGAGGCCGCAATGAAAGAGGTACTGGTAGTAGATGATGACAATACGATACTTGAGGTGCTCAAGCGCATCCTTGCCTTTGACGGGATTGTGGCTCACTGCGTGTCAAGCGGGGCAGAGGCGCTGGAGAAGATGAAGGAAAGAAGCTTTTCCCTGATGATCACGGATTTCAATATGCCTGGCCTGAATGGTCTTGAACTGGCACGACAGGGGCTGGCGCTAGCACCCCGGATGAACATCATCATGGATACCAGCGGACTTTCGCCGACAAACGAGCGTCTTGCCATGGAAATCGGAATATCTAAAATAGTATCCAAACCCTTCCTTCCGGCTGAAATGCTGGAGACGGTGAGAGGGCTGATGGGTGCGAAGGAACTACCATGTACCTGGGAATTGAGAGGAGAAGTGTGTTGCTGAAACTGGTGAGTCCCGGTAAGGCACCGGAAAAGGTCAGGTCGAGTCCGGTTGAAGCCGTAGGTCTTCATGCTCTTTCTGAAGGGGAGGTCAAAGCGAAAACGTCCGAGGTGCTGTCCTTTAAAACTTTCGATGGTACGCGTCGACTGCTGCGCGATCTCCAGGTGCACGGGTACGAACTGGAGCGGCAAAACGCGGATCTACGCCTGGCCAGGGACAAGGTGCAAGAGGCTTTGGAGCAGCAGTTCGGCCTCAATGAAAAGCTGGAACAGGCAAACCAGGAACTGGAGGCGTTTAACTGCTCCGTTTCCCACGAACTGTGCACTCCCCTGACAACCATTGGCGGCTTTGCCGAGGTGCTGCAGAACCTTCACAAGGGCAAGCTTGATGAGCAGTCTACCCACTGCCTGCAAGGAATATCCGAGGGAGCCCTGCGCATGAAACGGCTCATTGGAGCCCTGCTCGATTTTTCGCGCGTCACAAGGGTCGAGCTGCACCGGGAACGCTTTGACCTGAGCGCCATGGCGCAAGCGGTAGCTTTCGAACTTAAACAAACGGACCCGGACGGCTACCTGAGTTTTCTCATCCCCAAAGGGTTGAAGCTGAAGGGCGACCTTGGTCTTTGTCGCATCGTGCTGGACAATCTCATCGGGAATGCCTGGAAACATGCGGCCCATCGGGCGCATACCGTCATCGAAATCGGCATGACGGAACTTGCCGGAAAACCCGTCTGTTTTGTCTGCGATAACGGACCGGGGTTCAGCATGGCAGAGGCAGGAAGGCTGTTTCTTCCCTTCCAGCGCATCCCGGGAATTGAAGCGGTCGGGCACGGAATCGGTCTCGCCACGGTGAAGCGCATCGTCAAGCGCCATGGCGGTCGCGTCTGGGCGGAGAGTAGTCCGGGGGAGGGGGCGACGTTCTTTTTCACTTTGGAATAGAACTTATTCTTAGCATAAAATGATGGATCAAACTGCGCCAAATCAGGTGAAGACACAAAAAGGAAAAAGGCCCTAAGGTCTATTCCAATTTTGTGTTATAGTCCTCCCAGTTCTTCTGAGAAGCTTTTCCCTCCTAAGAAGCAGACAACTGCACTTTCTTGCACATTTTATCTAAAGAGGTTTTCTTTCATGGCACTTCCTTCCACCGTCTACCGTGCGTCGGTTCAGCTCTCCGACCTCGATCGCCAAGTTTACGAACAGTTGCAGACCACCATCGCGAGGCACCCCTCGGAAACCGCAGAGCGTCTGGTGGCGCGGTTACTGGCCTATGGGCTTTGCTATGAGGAGGGGCTCAGCTTCACCAAGGGAGTCGGGTCCGGCGACGAGCCCGATCTTTGGAGCATCGGCCCCGACTGCCGGGTAAAGCTCTGGATCGAGGTGGGCCTGCCTGATCCCGACCGTCTAGCCAAGTCGTGCCGTCACGTGGAGCGCGCGGTCCTTTTCGCCAGCGGGCCGGCGCAGACCCAGAGTCGCTGGATGACGCAGCATCTGGTCAAACTTCGGGGAAGTTCCAATCTCACCATCATCGGCCTGGATTTCAGCTTTCTTGGGCAACTGGTGGCAAACCTGCAGCGAGCCATCACCTGGTCGCTGACCGTTACCGAAGGGGCGATCTATCTGACGGTGGGAGATCAGACTTTCGAGACCACGCCTGAAGTTTTGAGCGGAGCTGCACTGTAGTTTGGGAATGGGCGACGGGTACCCAGGTGCTTGACATGTATGTATTTGTTGTATGCATACCTTGTATGCGTGTGGCATGTATGCATGCCTTTGACGCACATGCATGGGGTTGACGTGTAGAGACGCATTGAATGCGTCTCCGGTGCCCTAGCTGAGTCGGTGGCAATTAAGGAAGAGTGCGGCTGAAGGTCAATGGTCTTTTTCCCACTATGACATAAAGTGATGTAGTTTGCGGCAGGGCTGAGACGCATTCAATGCGTCTCTACTTGTGGGGGATTTGTCTCTTGTGAGGCAATGCCTCTACTGGAGAGTCTCGGAACCATAGACACAAAAAAAGCCCCGAAACTGCTTCGGGGCTTTCCAATAAAGTTCTTCGCTATGTAATTAAACCCTGGAAACGTTGGCCGCCTGAAGACCTTTAGGGCCTTTCACGATTTCGAACGTAACGCTGTCG
>Ga0209123_1003312_pt1 | contig 12238 bp, 5 predicted proteins | sample BarGraIncu00431A_FD_184500 | JGI IMG/M metagenome (GOLD analysis project Ga0209123, IMG submission 184500) | Arctic peat soil microbial communities from Barrow, Alaska, USA - Barrow Graham LP Incubations 004-31A (SPAdes) (version 2) | ecosystem: Environmental > Terrestrial > Soil > Wetlands >...
GCGGTCTATCGGCTCAACCATCGGCCTCGAAAGTGCTTGGGCTATCGCACACCGCATGAGGTCTTTTATCGCTTGAAAATGACTCCGCTTAAACTACCTACTGATGCACTTTGTAGTTGAATCTGCGTACAAATAGCCCTCTAGCCCGCGTCTAATAAGCGTAATGCGCTATAAAACATATAGCAAATTGAACGACTTACCAATGCACGGGCTTGCGGTTGAATTTCCTATCCGTCATTTTGAGATGTGACCCGAATCCGTCCAACATGGCGACTGAGTCCGTTTTGCCGGACCACTGGGTATCTTGAATCCAAAGGAAATCCCTACAGGCACACGCCCTATTTACTACACTAAAAACAAGACTTCCTGATGGTTTGCCGGCTTCGATGCCTCTACGATACATCTCATCTATCCCGCCTTGACCAAGGCGAGATTTCAGTTTAGGGGGCGCGTAGGGGGGGAGGCTGGTTTTGACTTGTTTTCAGTGGCTGCTTGGGGTAGTGAGCTTGCTGCTCAGCGCTGCCGCCTGGGGCAACGATCTTGTGATGTCGCGCGCCTTTTTGGCAGACCCGGTCGGCACCCTGTCGATTGAGCAAGTTGTTCGGGCAGATTTTCAGCCTGTTGGCACCATGCTGAACAGAGGCTACACCGATACGGTACATTGGCTGCGACTGAGCGTGAAAGCGCCGGATCAAGGCGACGCAGTTGAACTGCGCATCCGGCCCGCCTTCCTGGACGAAGTGCGCCTCTACGAGCCAGATTTCGCCAGTCCGGGCGGCTGGAAAACACGCGTGACCGGCGACCGCTATAGCTACTGGGATCGCGACAGCGCGGCCGTCACCCTGGCGTTTGTCGTTCACCCACAAGCGCCGCAGACGGTCTATTACCTGCGCCTCAAAACCACCAGCATATCCCTTTTGTACGTCGAGGCGCTGGCATCTCGCGTTGCTCAGCGCGAGGACTTGAAACTTATCGGCATTCAAGTGATTTACCTGGGCGTGATGCTCTGGCTGCTGTCCTGGGCGATACACGATTACGCGATGCGGCGTCAGGCGCTAACGGGCTGGTTTGTGTTGTGCCAGCTGGTGCATATTTTTTATGACCTTGCCATCATGGGTTACCTGGCGCCATTCGTGCCGGCGCAAGCCGCGCCGCTGGGCGACCTGATGACTAGTCTGCTGGTCGTTGGTGCCGCTCTTTTTGGCATGTTGTTTCATCGGGCGCTATTGTGTTTGTACATGCCGCCTAAGCTGTTCATGCGCGCTCTGGATGTGTTGATCGTGCTCGCTTTGCTGGAGCTGACCGCCATTGTGGGGGGGCAAGCCCGTCTCGCCCTGCCGGCCAATGCCATGGGGGTTCTGATACTGCCTTTTTTGCTTTTGGCGCTGGCGTTTACCGCCCGCCAGGAGTCCGTGTTAAGCCGCTTCATGCTGCGCATTTTTTACTGCCTGGCGACGTTTCTCACGACGCTTGCCGTGCTGCCCCTGCTCGGTTGGGTGGACCCCGGCGAGTGGCCGCTGCATACCGCGCACATGCATAGCCTGATTGCCCGCTGGATGATGTTTCTGATCCTGTACCTGCGTTCGCGTCAACAGTTGCGCGAGGGGCAACAAGCCAGCCTGGCGCTGGAACTCGCGCAACAGCATCTGCACCTGGAACGCGCGCAAAAGGAAGAGCAGGGGCGCTTCATGGCCATGCTGACGCATGAGCTCAAAACCCCACTGTCCGTCGTGCGCCTGTCGCTGGACGCCATGAAGGTGACAGGGCCGCTCAAAAAGCACGCCGATCATGCCCTCGAGGACATGAACGACATCGTCGAACGCTGCCAGCAGGTAGACCGCCTGGAGCAACACCAGTTAATGATTCGCCCCCAGCCCTGCCGAATGGATGAAATCCTTCGCGATCTGAAACAAAACAGTTGGGCACCTGGTCGGCTCCTGATCAGCACAGAACCCTTGCCTGACATCACCACCGACCCGCAACTGCTGCGCATCGTCCTGGGCAACCTCATCAACAATGCCATCAAGTACGCAGCGTTCGACACAGACATTGCGGTGACGGCCCTGCCCGAGCAACGGCAGGCCCGGCCCGGCATTGCCATCAGCATCGAGAACCAGCCGGGTACAGCCGGTTTGCCAGACCCGGCGCAGGTGTTTCAAAAGTACTACCGCAGCCCCGGTGCGCACGGCAAAACCGGTTCCGGGCTCGGCCTCTACCTGGTGCATAGCATCACGGCGCTGCTCGGTGGCGTGATCGCTTACGATGCGCCGCAAGAAAAAGTCAGATTCTCCCTATGGCTGCCCTGCTGAACATCATCGTGGTGGAAGACCACGATGCCCTGCGCGAAGTCACGGTCACAGCCCTGCGGGGCGAAGGCCACCATGTCATCGGCATCGACTGCGCCGAGGCGCTGGCGGAGCAACTCGGCGTGATGCCGGTAGACCTGATGGTGGTCGACCTCAATTTGCCGGGCGAGGACGGCATCAGCCTGACCCGCCGCATTCGCCAGACCCAGCCCGACATCGGCATCATCATGCTCACCGCCCGCGACCGGCTTGCCGAAAAAATGGAGGGCTATCAAAGCGGTGCCGACATCTACCTCACCAAGCCCACCTCATTGGACGAGCTCACGGCTGCCATCCATGCCTTGGCGCGCCGCCTCAAGCACCCCACGCAGTGCGCCCCGGCGCTGCAGCTCGACCGCAGCAAGCTGTTATTGGCCGGAATCCAAGGGGAGGTTAGCCTCGCCGAGCTCGAAGCCGCCATGCTCTGTGCATTTACCCGCTCACCCGGGCAGCGGCTGGAAAACTGGCAACTCATCGAGTTGCTGGGTAACTCCGAGGGCAATTGCAGCAAAGCCCGCCTGGAAGTGCTAATTTTCCGGCTGCGCAAGAAGCTGACGCAGGCGGGCACAGGTGCCCAGTCGATCAAGGTCCTGCGCCTGCTGGGGTATCAGTTGTGTGTGCCGGTCAGGGTGATGTAGTGGCACGGTAAGAAGCGGGTCAGCCCGGCGCAGCATTTTCTTGTTGCCACGCGGCGAATTCGAGCGGGCGCAAACCAAAGCGAATAGCGTTTCCAGCATGCAGTGTCTTGAATTCTGCCATCGCCAGTGCAACAAAGCGTGGCTGATCTTCGGGCGCTATGGTCTTGGGCATGATGGGGCGCATCGTTGATTCGTTGGCGGGCTGACCACCGCGAACGATGGCGCGCACAAGTTCGGCCAGCTCATTGCGGTAGCGCAGGCGCAATGTGTCCGGTGGAACCAGTTGCTGTTGCACCGCAAGATATTGCTGGCAGGAGCGCTCATAAGCCCAGACAAAAACATCACGCAACAGTTCGATGCGATTAAGTTCATACACGCCCAGCATTGCATCCACATAAGCTTGCTGCGGCACATCGATGAATGAAAGCGGACACAGGTTGTGCTGAATGAACGGGATATTGGCGGCCAGACGCGAGACCCGCTTGTTCACATCCTCAAAGGGTTGCAGGTAAGGCAAATGCACCATCAGGAAGAAAGACTGCTCGAAAGGATCGAGAATTTCCGCCGCCATGCTCATGACTATGCCGAATAGTTCTTCCAGGCGTTGCGGCATCGCAATCGGCAGGTAGACGCTACCGCCGATTTCCACCGCGCGTTTGCGAATGCGGCCACAGCTAAGCGGATCGGGCATCAGGCCATCGGAAAGAAAGGCGTGCAACGCAATCACGGTTTCAGGCGTCACCCCTGCATGCTCGGTATCTCGTACCAGATATTCAATGGCAGACTTGTGATTCAAGATCATCTGTGTTTCCAGTGCATCCTTGCCTTGCGCCGCCTGACCGAATTCGATCAAGCGCTCCGTGTCGAGACGGCTGTAGGTGTTGCCCTCCAGCCTGGATGATGCCCATGAGAGATCAATGAGCAATCGGTTGAGGATGTCGCGCGCAAAGGTGCCTGCTGGCGTTTGCTCGGCGGGTGAGCGGCCCAGGCTGTGCAGTTGGGCACGTAGCGACTCAGTCAAGTAACCGGTTTGGTTGGGGTGGTATTGCTCAAGAAATTCGTTCTTGTAACTGACGGGCTTGCGTTGCTGGCGCGCTTGGCGGACATACGTTTTAATTTCTTCGCCTTCTGAAGAAGTGGGCACATAGGCTTCGCCGCCAGCCAGCATTCCCAAAGGCTCAAGGATGGCACTCACCGTACCCGTGACCGGCGCAAGCCGGTACTTGAGTGCGCGCCCATCGCCCTTGCTGATGATCCGCTTTTGCGCTACCAATGACGCTAGACGACGTTGCAATGTGCGGCGCGGCATCTCTGCGCCAAGAGCCCGCGCCAGGCTATCCATGCCAATACCATCGGGGTATTGAGTGATCAAATCAACAATCTGATCAAGCTCTTTGGGGGAAACTACCTTAGGCATGAGACTCTCTTTTTGTGGCGCGGAATGCAGTATCGCGCCAATTTATTTGGCGCGCAATAGAAAATTCGCGCTAAATAAGTCGATCTATATGGCGCGATTCATGGGGTCTCCCATTTTTTTCGTCCAGTCGATCAAGGTCCTGCGCCAGCTGGGGTATCCGTTGTGCGTGCCGGTCAGGGTGGTGTAGCGGCACGGTAAGAAACGGTAAGTTTTGCGATTTTTGGTTCTGTAAGCTCCGCGCCTTCAGAGTCAAACTTCAGGAATCCATCATGCACCGTGCCTCTTTGAATCATACCTATCGCCTGGTCTGGAGCGATGTCGAGCAAGCTTTTGTCGCCGTCGCCGAAATCTGCAAAGGCCGGGGCAAGGGCTCCGCCCGCAAGCTCGTCGCCGCCGCCCTGTCGCTCAGCACAGTCGTCGCACTGGCCGGCCCGCAGGGCGGGCAAGTGGTCGCGGGGGCGGGTGCCATCAGCCAGAGCGGCAACACCACCACCATCAACCAAACCAGCCAGAACCTCTCGCTCAGCTGGCAAAGCTTCAACGTCGCCAAGCCAGAAACGGTCAACTTCGTGCAACCCTCGGCCTCAGCCATTGCCGTCAACCGCATCTATGACACCAACGCCAGCCAGATCCTGGGCCACCTCAACGCCAACGGCCAGGTCTACCTGGTCAACCCCAACGGCATCATTTTTGGTGCGGGTGCGCAAGTCAACGTCGGCGGCCTGGTGGCCTCCACGCTGGAGCTGAGTGACACCAGCCTGAATGGCAACAGCCGCAGCTTCAGCGGCAAGGGCACGGGCAGCGTCATCAACCAGGGCACCATCAACGCGGGCTATGTCGCCCTGCTCGGCAATCACGTCAGCAACCAGGGCGTGATCACCGCGCAACTCGGCACCGTGGCCCTGGGCGCTGGCAGTGCCGCCACGCTCACCTTCAACGGCAACAGCCTGGTGAAGATGCAGATTGACCAAAGCACGCTGAACAATCTGGTCGAGAACGGCGGATTGATCCGTGCCGACGGCGGCATGGTCATCATGAATGCCGGAGCCAAAGACGCACTGCTGGCCAGCGTGGTGAACAACAGCGGCGTGATCGAAGCGCGCACCGTTGAGAATCATGAAGGCAGCATCATCCTGCTGGGCGGCATGGCGGCGGGTACGGTGAATGTGGGCGGCACGCTCGATGCCAGCGCTCCCACCATCGGCCATGGCGGCTTTATTGAAACCTCCGCCGCGCATGTCAAGGTGGCCGACAGCGCCAAAATCACCACCCAAGCCGCCAACGGCAACAGCGGCACCTGGCTGATCGACCCGGTGGACTTCACCATCGCCGCCACGGGTGGCGACATGACCGGTGCAACCCTCACTACCAATCTCGCTACCAGCGATGTCGTCATCCTGAGCACCGCGGGCACCGTCAACATCACCACCGGCTTGGGCGATGTGAATGTCAACGATGTGGTGAGCTGGAGCGCCCACAAGCTCACCCTGAACGCGCAAAACAACATCAACATCAATGCCGCGATGAACGGCTCCGGCACGGCCAGCCTCGCGCTGCAATATGGCCAGAGTTCAATCACCGGCGGTACCAGCACCTACAACGTCAACGCGGCGGTGAACCTTCCGGCGGGCAATAATTTCAGCACGCAACTGGGCACGTCCGGCACGCCCGTCGATTACACCGTCATCACGGCGCTGGGCGCGGAGGGCGATGCGAGCACCGCACCGGCTGTCATGTCCTTGCAGGGAATGAACACGGGGCTTGCGGGCAACTATGTGCTCGGTGCCAACATCGACGCGACGGGAACCAGCACGTGGAATGGCAATGCGGGGTTCACTCCGATCGGCAACAGCATAGGCGTTTTCGACGGCTTGGGCCATACCATTAGCGCTCTGACCATCAGCACGCCTTTGACCGGCTATGTCGGCCTGTTCGGACGAACAGGCTCGACCTCGGCGATCCGCAACGTGGGGCTGGTGGACGGCAGCGTGATCGGGAACAGCTATGTCGGCGGGCTGGTGGGAAATAACAACGGCACGATCAGCAACAGCTACGCCACGGGCAAGGTGAGCGGCGGTGGTAGTTATGTCGGCGGGCTGGTGGGAAGTAACAACGGCACGATCAGCAACAGCTACGCCACGGGCAACGTGAGCGGCACCAACAGCGTCGGCGGGCTGGCGGGGAACAACACCGACACGATCAGCAACAGCTACGCCACGGGCAGCGTGAGCGGTGCAAGCAGCTACATCGGCGGGCTGGTGGGGGCGAACTTCAGCACGATCAGCAACAGCTACGCCACGGGCAACGTGAGCGGAACTGCCCCCGACGTCGGCGGGCTGGTGGGGAAAAACTACAGTACTGTCAGCAACAGCTTCTGGAACACCACGACGTCAGGCCAGGCCACCTCCGCAGGCGGCATGGGCCTGACCACCGCGCAGATGCAAACCGCATCGAATTTCGGCGGCTTCACCTTCACCACCACGCCGGGTGCTGCGGGCAACAACTGGGTCATCGTCAATGCCGATGGAACCTTGCAAACCAATGCCAGCACTACAGCAGGTGCAACCTTCCCGATGCTGGCTTCCGAATATTCGACCACCATCAACAACGCGCACCAGTTGCAGTTGATGGCGATGAATCTGGCCGGAAACTATACGCTCGGCTCCAATATCGACGCCTCGAATACCGCGATCACGACGGCGACGGCCTTGAAAGATGTATGGAGCACCACGGGCGGCTTTGTGCCGGTCGGAAATGGACCCCTCTATGGAACCACCAACTTCTCCGGCACCTTCGACGGCCAGGGCCACACCATCAATGGCCTCGTCATCAACCTGCCTTCGGCCAACTATGTCGGCCTGTTCGGCTACACAAGCTTGACCTCGGCGATCCGCAATGTGGGGCTGGCAGGTGGCAGCGTGAGCGGAACCACGGGTGTCGGCGGGCTGGTGGGAAGTAACAACGGCACGATCAGCAACAGCTACGCCACGTGCAAGGTGAGCGGCGGTAATAGTTATGTCGGCGGGCTGGTGGGGTTCAACAACGGCACGATCAGCAACAGCTACGCCACGGGCACCGTGAGCGGGTTCAGCTACGTCGGCGGGCTGGTGGGAAGTAACAACACAGGCGCCATGATCAGCAACAGCTACGCGGCGGGCAGCGTGAGCGGCACGGCGACCGTCGGCGGGCTGGCGGGATACAACTACAACGCCACGATCAGCAACAGCTTCTATGACACCACCACCTCCGGTCAATCCAAAGGTATCGGAGGGAAACCCGACGTGGCGGGCACCGTATGGGGCATGAGCACCGCCGATATGAAGTTGCAGGCCAACTTCACCGGCGCAACCGTAGCTAACGGCAACCACAATCCGACCTGGGACTTCACCACCAAGCCTGTTTGGGGCATTGATTCTGCGGTAAACAACGGCTATCCATACCTGTGCAGCGTCACGGCGGCGTGTTTCACCCAAATCTACCTCGACCTGATCACCGGTGGCACCAGCGTTTACGGCAGCAAGCCAAACTTTACTTACGCCTACTACACGTCAGCCACCTACGGAAGCGGCACACTGATCACCGATGCCGGTGAAAGCGGAACGATAGTCTGGTCGTCCGGTGCGCCGACATCATCCTCCAACGTCGGCACCTACAGCGTAGCCTACAGCGGCGGCATCAACCTGGGGAATAGCGCCTATAAGCTTGCTGCCGGGAATGCGGTCAGTTGGTTGGTCACCCCAGCCCCGCTGACGGTAAGCGGCACCACGGTTGCCAACAAAACCTATGACGGCGGGCTGACCGCCGGCCTGAGCGGCGGAACCCTGCTCGGCATGGTCAACGGCGACGGCTCGAATTTGACGCTGACCCAGGCGGGCACCTTCGCCTCGAAGAATGCCGGCTCCGGCATTGCGGTGACGGCGGCAGACACCTTGAGCGGCACGGCGGCGGGCAACTACACGCTGACCCAGCCAACCGGTCTTTCAGCCAACATCACCGCGCTGGCCGTGACCCTGACCGCGCCGTCGGTGAGCAAGACCTACGACGGCGGTCTGGGCTACACCGCAACGACAGGCAACCTGAGCGCGCTTGCCGGTTCTCTGGTCGGAGGCGACACCATCACGGCGGCGACCATTGCCTATGCCGACAAGAACGCAGGCTCGGAAAGCAAGACGGTGAGCCTGAATGCGGCCACGATCAACGACGGCAACGGCGGAAACAATTACAGCGTCACGCTGGCGGGCAACAGCACCAGCACCATCACCCCGCTGGCGATCGCGGTTGCGGCCACCGGCGTGAGCAAGGTGTATGACGCGGGCGTGAACGCTACGGCGACGCTGTTCAGCGAGAGCGTAATCAGCGGCGACACGGTGAGCTTCGCCAGCGCCTCCGCGACTTTCGCCGACAAGAACGTCGCCAACGCCAAGACGGTGTCTGTAACCGGTATCTCGGCCAGCGGCACGGATGCGGGCAACTACACGCTGAACAACACCAGCGCCACGACCACGGCCAACATCACGCCGCTGGCGATCACGGTGGCGGCCAGCGGCGTCAACAAGGTGTATGACGCGGGCGTGAACGATGCAGCGACGCTGTCCAGCACCGGCGTGCTCTCGGGCGACACGGTGGCCTTCGCCAGCACCTCGGCCACCTTCGCCGACAAGAACGCAGCCCTTGGCAAAACGGTGTCTGTTGCCGGTATCTCTGCCAGCGGCACGGACGCGGGCAACTACACGCTAAACAACAGCACGGCCAGCACCAGCGCCGACATCACGCCCAAGGCCCTGAGCGTCAGCGGCCTCGGCGCCAGCGACAAGGTCTATGACGGCACGACAGCCGCCACGGTGAACACGGCGCAGGCAAGCTACACCGGACTGATTGACGGTGACGTTGTCAGTACGACCAGCGTCACAGGAGCCTTTGCTGACAAAAACGTTGGCAACGCCAAGGCGGTGAGCCTGACCGCCAACTTCAGCGGTGCCGATGCCGGCAACTACAGCGTCAGCGCCCCCGCCGACCTGACCGCCAGCATCACCCCCAAAGCCGTGAGCGTGAGCGGCCTGAGCGCCAGCGACAAGGTCTATGACGGCAGCACGGCGGCGACCGTGAATACGGCAGCGGCCAGCCTGAATGGGCTGGTCAGCGGCGACGTGCTGAACGTCAAAGCCAGCGGCACGTTCTCCGACAAGAACGCCGCTACCGGCAAGACCGTCACCCTTGCCAGCAGCTACGCCGGTGCCGATGCGGGCAACTACAGCATCACCGACCAGACCAGCAGCACAGCCAGCATCAGCCAGGCGACCCTGACCTACACCGCTACGCCGACGAGCCTGGTTGCGGGACAAACGCCGTCCGGCTTGAGCGGCAGCGTGAACGGCTTTGTCAGCGGCGACACGCAGGCCAATGCCAGCAGCGGTACCTTGGGCTGGACCAGTCCGGTGACCACGAGCAGCCCGGCAGGACAGTACGCCATCAATGGTGGTGGCTTGAGTGCTTCCAACTACGTGTTCGTGCAGGCCGGCGGCAACGCCAGCGCCTTGAGCCTCAAGCCCGGCACCCCGCCGGCGGCGGTGCTCAATGCGACGACGCAACTGGCCTTGAACGTGCTCTCACCCCAGGTCGGCAACCGCCCTGACATGTTGAGCCTGTCGCCCACCATCACGGTGACGCAGGGCAGCAGCCGCGAGAAGGGTGACAACACCAACGCTGATGCCAATAGCAGCACCCCCCCGTCGGTGAATGTCGCCATGAATATCGGCAGCAACGGCCCGGCCCTGCAAATCATCAGCGGCGGCATGCGCCTGCCGACCAATCTGGTGAACGTGAACGAATAAGAAACTGAACATGAAACACAAGTACCACAAACAATCTCTGACCCCGCTGCTGGCAGCCGTGCTGGCCGCCTTGGCTCCTTGGGCCGCCCAGGCCGCCGGTGCGCTGCCCGATGCCGGCGCCATCCTGCAACAAGTGCAGCCCGCCACCCCGAGCGCCCCGGCCTCGGGTGCCACCGGCCTGACCATCGAACGCGCAGACGGAGCCAAACTGCCCCCCAGCGCCCCGTTTGAAGTCAAATCGATCCGGCTCAGCGGCAACACCCTGTTCGAGACTGCCACCCTGCAAGCGCTGGTGGCCGATGTACCCGGCACCACCCTGAACCTCACCCAGCTCGGTGAAGTGGCAGCCCGCATCACCACCTATTACCAAAACCACGGCTACCCACTGGCACGCGCCCTGATCCCGGCGCAAACCATCCGGGGCGGCGCCGTCAGCATCGACATTGTTGAAGCGCGCTACGGCCAGATCAACCTGGACAACCAAAGCCGGGTACAGAGCAGCTTGCTGCAAGACACCCTGGCCAGCCTGCAAGGCGGACAAGTCATCGCGCAAGCCCCCATGGACCATGCGCTCCTGCTGCTCTCCGACGTCCCCGGCGTGCAAGTCAGCGCCACACTCAAACCGGGCGAAGCGGTTGGCAGCTCCGACCTGCTGGTAGGCACCACCGCCGGCCCGGCCATCACTGGCAATGCCGTGCTCGACGACTACGGCAACCGCTATACCGGACGCCCCCGCATCGGCGCTACCGTCAACGTCATCAACCCCTTGCAGCACGGTGATGTCCTGAGCGTGAGCGGCCTGAGCTCGGGCGCCAACATGAACTACGCCCGCCTGGGCTACGACACGCTCCTGAACGGGCAAGGCACCCGCCTGGGCGGTGCCTGGTCGGCGTTGCACTACACATTGGGCGAGCCACTGGCGGCCCTCAATGCCCATGGCACGGCGCAGGTACAAAGCCTGTGGGTCAAACAGCCGCTCAAGCGCAGCCGCAGCGCCAACATCTACGGCCAACTCCAGTACGACGCCCTGCAACTGCGCGACCACGTCGATGCCAGCGCACTCCAGACCGACCGCAGCCTGGAGAACTGGACACTCACACTCAGCGGAGACACCCGCGACGAACTCCTGTCCGGCGGCATCAACAGCTGGAGCCTGGGCTGGACGCAGGGCCGCGTCGGCTTTGACAACGCAGCCGCGCAACTGGCCGATGCCGCAACGGCAAAAACCGAAGGCCACTTCAGCAAATGGAACCTCAGCCTGTCGCGCCTGCAAGGCCTGAACGCAGCCAACACGCTGTACCTGGCCTTCTCGGCCCAGAGCGCCGGCGGCAACCTGGACTCCTCGCAGAAGATGGGTGCCGGTGGCCCCTACACCGTGCGCGCCTATGACGTAGGCGCAGTGTCGGGCGACAGCGGCTACTTTGTAAGCGCGGAATACCGGCGCGAGCTGGGCTCTGCCTGGGGTGGGCAATGGCAGGCGGTGGCCTTCATGGACAGTGCCAGCGTCACGGTCAACCGCAATCTCTGGGTGGCAGGGGAGAACAGTGCCAGCTTGAGCGGCGCAGGTGTCGGCCTGAACTGGAACGGGCCGCAGCAGTGGAGCGCCAAGACCTATATCGCCAAACCCGTCGGATCAGTACCGGCGCTGGTGGGCAACACCAACTCGGCGCGGGCCTGGGTCGAGGTGGCGCGGCGGTTCTGAGGCAGGTAAAGCCCTGCGGAGCAGGGCTTTACCCTTGTTTGTATGATAAATAGCCCTCTAGCCCGCGTAGAATAAGCGTGATACGCTATAAAAAATATAGCAAATTGAACGACTTGCCAATGCACGGGCTTGCTGGCGGGCTTCTTTTGTTTACCTGGTTTGGGGATGTGGCGAGGGAAATTTGATGGCAATACAACAGGAATTCTTACGCGAAACTGCAGCCGCCCTGGGGTTCACTGAAAAGGCGTTTGCCCAGCGGATGGGCGCACCGTGGCCAACTTTCGAGAAGTGGTTATTGCCGGTGA
>Ga0209123_1003313_pt1 | contig 12231 bp, 9 predicted proteins | sample BarGraIncu00431A_FD_184500 | JGI IMG/M metagenome (GOLD analysis project Ga0209123, IMG submission 184500) | Arctic peat soil microbial communities from Barrow, Alaska, USA - Barrow Graham LP Incubations 004-31A (SPAdes) (version 2) | ecosystem: Environmental > Terrestrial > Soil > Wetlands >...
ACAGGAATTGACTCAGGCTAACAAAGAAGTACGAGGGGGCTCTGCCGTTACCCCCCATCCCCGCCCCGACCCTCCCTGTCGTTAAGTTAAGGCTCCCCCTCCCTTGACGGGAGGGGGCGGGGGGGGAGGGTGACGTTGCCAACTTCAAGAAATGTGGCACATTCCCCCTCACCCCGACCCTCCTTCGCCAAGGCTTCGGCGGACAAGCCCTCCCCCGCCAGGGGGGAGGGAGAGTTTAGCCAGATGGGATCGTTAACTTAATGGCAGTGACCCCGACCCTCCCCTTGAAGGGGAGGGTCGGGGTTTCTTACTGGGGAGGGGAGCCCGCGGGTACAGAGCAGCCGATAACTGCAGCATGCGGAGGGACTACCAGAGCGAGGAGAGGCCTTCGCGGACGGCGTATTTGGTCAGACCCGCCACGGAGTTCAGGTTCAGCTTCTTCATGATGTTGAGGCGGTGCGTTTCCACGGTCTTAACCGAGATGCTCAGGGTAAAGGCGATGTCCTTGGTGTTCCTGCCGTCGGCCGTGTGACGCAGCACGTCCTGCTCGCGCTTGGAGAGCACGACGAAGTTGCCGAGCGCGTCCTGGGAGCTTTTCTGGGTATACATGGTGATGAGCAGTTCGGTTATCCTCGGGTCGAGGTAGGATTTCCCAGCGGCAACGGCGCGGATCCCTTTTTCCAGTTCCGCCACGATGCACTCCTTGCCAAGGTACCCCTTGGCTCCAACCTTGAGCGCCGCCGTCACGTTGGCCCGGTCCTGGCTCGAGGAGAGGATAAGCACGGCCGTAGCGGGTGACCGGGAGATGATGTGTTGCGTCGCCTCGATTCCGTTCATGACCGGCATAACCAGATCCATGACGACGACGTCGGGGGAGCTCTGCGCTGCCTTGTCGATGGCGTCTTTGCCGTCGGACGCCTCCGCTACGACTTCTATGTCCGAGACGCCTTTCAAAAGGGCTTTCAGCCCTTCGCGCAGTATCTTGTGATCATCGACCAGCATAACCTTGATGCCCATGAAACCTCCGTACTTATTAAAATAAACCTGCGGGCACCACCATAATAAACCCGGATACCAAAGGACACTGTTGCCGCGGCGCTTGGGTTGGCGAGTGGTTTCCCCCCTCCCTAACCCTCCCCCTCCGGGAGAGGGGACTGCAGCCCTGCCGGGTACCGGGTGCGCCGCAGTTGGCAGCATCGTTGGGCGAATGATGACTCGCCCCTACACTCGCCGACTCCATGCCGCGCTCACACCGGGGGGAGCACCCGGGCCAGCTCGTCGGACAACTGCTTCATGTTGTAGGGCTTCGCCACCTTGCCGTTCACCTGGACTTCCTTGCCCTGGTCCAGGAAGGGATCGGCGGAGTATCCGCTCGAGATAACCAGCACGGCGCCGGGATCGATCTCCCGGATCAGATGCGCAGCCTCCTTCCCCCCCATGCCTCCCGGGACGGTCATATCCAGGATGACAGCGGCAAACGGCTCTTTCCCGTCAAAACTCTCGCGGTAAAGACGTACCGCCTCGGTGCCTTCGCTGCAGGTGGTCGCCCGGTAGCCGAGCCTGGTCAGCATCAGCGCGGCCAGGTTGCGGATCATCGCCTCGTCGTCCATCACCAGGATGGCCCGCTCGCGCGCGACGGTCGGCAACTGCGCCGCCGGGGCCTCCTGGTCGCCCCCCTCGTCGCTCCCCGCCTCGGAGGCCGGCAAGAGCAGCTCAAAGCTGGTTCCGGCGCTCGAGGTTGAGACGACGTTGATGGTCCCCTGGTGCCGCTTGACGATGGAAAAAACGGAGGCCAGGCCGAGCCCCGAACCGGTGGCCTTGGTGGTGAAGTAAGGGTCGAATATCTTCGACACCAGTTCCGGATCGATGCCGCAACCCTGGTCGGAAATGACGATCCTGAGATAACGCCCGGGGAAAAGGTCGCGCCCCTCGTCGCCGGCAACGACCTGGTTGGCGGCGCTGATGCGGAGCACGCCCCCCCCCGGCATGGCCTGGATCGCATTGAGGATCAGGTTGTTGAACGCCTGGTGCATCTGCCCGGAATCCGCATGCAGGTGCCAGAGGTCCTGGGGCAGCTCCAGTTCGGCCCGGCAGTTCCCACCGCTCAAAAAGAGCGTGGCCGCCTCGCGGATCAGGGCCGGCGCCGCCAGCAACTTTTTCACCGGTTCGCCGCCGCGCGCGAAGGTGAGCAGCTGACGGGTAAGGGCCGCCGCCTTGGCAACCGCCTTTTCGCTGTCCTCCAGCCGGGCATCGACCGCGTCATTTCCCTCCAGCTGCATCCGGGCAAGCGAGATGTTCCCGGCGATGGCCATCAGGATGTTGTTGAAATCATGGGCTATACCGCCGGCCAGCACCCCAAGCGACGCCAGGCGCTCGCTCTTCTCCCTTTCCATCTGCAGCTTTCTGCGCTCGCTCACGTCGGAGTAAAGAGCGGCGACCTGCCCCTTGGAAGGGGAGTATACCTGCACCTCGTAATAGCGGTCCGACTGCGTAGCATGGTGCTCCAGACTCGCCGGCGCCCCGGTCGTCGCCACGTTCGCCATACAGCTGAGCCAGCGCTCCTCAAGGGCGGGAAACACCTCGTTCAGGGTCCTGCCGATCAGAAAGTCGCGCCCCAGGCCGGTGAGCCGCTCGAAAGCGGGGTTCACTTCCAGAAAGTGGTAATCCACCCCGCCCGCTCCAAGGCTCGCCTCCAGCAGGGAAAAGCCCTCCTGCAGCGAGTTGAAGAGGCCGCGGTAGCGCGCCTCGCTTTCCTGCAGCTGCTCGTGGCCGCGCACCCGGTCGGTGATGTCGAGGTTGGCGCCGATGAAGCGGCTCACCCCTCCTTCGTCGAAATAGACCCTGCCGTGCGAGGCGATCCAGTGTACCGAACCGTCCGGCCAGACGACCCGGAACTCCTGATGGTACTCCCCGTTGGCGAAACCGGTGATGGCGTCTCCCAAGGCCCGGTCCACGGCCGCCCGATCCTCGGGATGGATGTGCTTTATCGAGGTGCGGTAGTCGATGCGGCTTCCCGCCCCCACGCCGTACATGTTGCGGCAGCGCTCGTCCCAGAAGACCTCCCCGGTATCCAGGTGGTAATCCCAGGTGCCCAGGGCAGCCGAGTCCAGCGCCAGGCGGAGCTGCTCGCGGCTGGCGACCAGCTGCTCGTGCTGGGACTTAAGCCGGCTTTCCATCGACACCCGGGCCAGGCACTCGTCGACCGCCTGAAAGAGGAATTCGCTGCCGATCGGCTTTAAGAGGTAGCGGCTCACTTCCATGTTGATGCAGTCGAGCAGCAGGTCGGTGTCGGAGTGGGCGGTGACGATGATGATCTGCGTCCGGGGGGCGAGGCTTAGGAGCTGCTGCGCCATCTCGATGCCGCTCATTCCCGGCATCTGGATGTCGGTCATGACGATTTCGGGCTTGAGTTCCCGGAAAAGCTGGAGGCCGCTGCGGCCGCTTTCCGCGACATGCAGCGAAAGCTTCGGGTATTTTCTCTCCAGCGTTTGCTTCAGAGTGCTCCTGGCATCCGGATCATCCTCCACGATCAGCATCGTGCATGCGGCTAAAACGTGGTCGCGTGATCCCATCTCAGCTTCTCCCGAAAACAAATAGTGGTTCAAAGGCTCCTCCCTGCAGTACCGGGCTGAAGCTCCGAACCGTGTTATTGGTTATTTTTTATTAGTGAGACATCAGACTGATGGAAATCACTGGCAAAGCAGGCAGCATGTAAGACAATGCTTACACCCGAATCAGACATTTGCTTGCAAGAATAGCTCACTATCCCATTCAAATGCCTTAGCAGCCCATAGATGAACCTTCATTGTATCAGACTTAACAGAAAAGGTAAGCAGCTGTCTGTCAGGAGTTCTCAACAAAGGCTGACTGCATAGGTATTTATCGGCAGGCCGTGGAAAAAAATGAGGACTAACGGGTGGGAGTGATGCCGTGCTGGAGGGCGAAACTGACCAGGGACGGAATGTTTCTGACGCCGAGCTTTTGCATGAGCCTGGAGCGGTAGGTGTCGACACTCTTGGAGGAGAGGCCGAACTGGGCCGCGATCTCCGAGCTCGACTTCCCCTCGACGACCAGCTGGAAGATCTCGCGCTCGCGGCGGCTCAGGCTCTCCAGCGGGCTTTTCTGCGGATTGGGCTTGCCGGCGCAGGGAATCTCCAGCGGGTTGACCACGCCGGCGCCGAAGTAGTGGCGCCCCCTCATGAGGACCCCGACCGCCGTGATGACCTCTTCTCCGGCGCTCTCCTTCAGTAGGTATCCCCTGGCTCCCGAGCGCAGCGCGCGGAAACTGTGCTCGCTGGAGCTGTACATGGAAAGAATCAGCACCTTCACCTCCGGAAGCCTCTCGCAGATGAGGCGGGTCGCCTCGATGCCGTTGAGCTCCGGCATGGCGATGTCCATGACGACCACGTGGGGCAAAAGCTCCAGCGCCTTGACCAGGGCATCCCGGCCGTTGACGGCTTCCCCGACGACGACGAAATCACTCCGCGCCTCGAGATTCATGCGCAATCCGTCGCGCACCAGGGCATGGTCATCGGCGATGAGTATCCTGACCGGCATCACGGTTCCCCCCTGAAATCGACGCTGACCGTGGTCCCTTCCCCCGGTGCCGAAGCGATCCGGAAAACCCCGCCGATCAGTTCGGCCCGCTCGCGCATGATGGTGAGCCCCCACCCGGAACCGGTCGGCTGGGGCGAAACGGTCCGGGGGAGGAACCCGACACCGTCGTCGGCGATGCGGTAAGAGATCAGGTCGCCGGCACAGCACAGGGAGACCGTCACCTTGCCGGCGCCGGCGTATTTCACGACGTTGTTGAGCGCCTCCTGGGTGATGCGGAACAGGGCGATCTCCTGCGCCGCGCTCAGTCGCGGGCAGGCGGGGTCGGTGTGGACGGCAACCTGGATGCCGGTGCGCTGGGCGTACTGCTCGGCGTGGGACCGGACGGCCGCCGCCAGGCCGTACTCCTCCAGCTGCGCCGGGTGCAGGTCGACCATCAGGTTACGTACCGAGCGGCTGATCTCCTTGGTGAGCTGGCGCGAGTCCACCAGCACCTCGGCCAAGTCCTTGCCGTCCCCCCGCTTCAATCGGTTGTCGATATGAGCCAGGTTGAGGCCGAGGGCGGTCAGCGCCTGCCCGATGTCGTCGTGGAGCTCCATGGCGATCCTTTTCCTCAGGTTCTCCTCCAACTGGACCAGGCGCCGGGCATAGCGCCTGAGCCCCTCCTCGGCGAGCTTTCTCTCCGTGATGTCCGAGGCGACGCCGGTCAGCAGGGTCACTTCCCCGGAGCCATCCCGCAGCGGGTAGCCGCGGTCCAGGATCCAGCGCAGCGTGCCGTCCGGGTGCACGATGCGGTACTCCGACTCGACCGTGATGCCGGAGCTCATCAGCTCGAGGTCACGCTGCACCTTTGGGAGATCCTCCGGGACTACCAGCTCCAGCCAGACCAGGGGGTCGGCATACAGCTCGGCGCAGGAGCGCCCCCAGACCCGCTCGAAAGCCGGGCTTACATACAGCACGGCCATGGAAGGCGTGGAGAGCCAGAAAACCTCGTCGATGGTGCCGGCCATCTGGCGAAACTGCAGTTCGCTTTTCTGGAGCGCCTCCTCGGCAATCTTACGGGAACTGATGTCCTCTACGAACCCTTCCAGCAGGGTGCCATCAGCGGAGCGCACCGCCCGGATGCGGAGGCTGACCACGAAGGTCGAGCCGTCGCGGCGCTGGCAGGCGACCTCCTGCAGGGCGTAGCGCGGCGAATCCAGGGCTTCCCTTACGATGCGGTCGCGCTGTTCAGGGTGCAGGTACACCGGGCGAATTTCGCCCTCCAACTCCTCGATCATCAGTTGCGGGCTCAGATAACCAAACATCCAGGCAAAGCTGGGGTTCACGCGCAACAGCCGTCCCTCAAGATTGGTCTCGAAGATGCCGAAGGGGGCGTTCTCGAAGAGCCCCCGGAATTTTTCCTCCGACTGGCGCCTCTCCTCCTCGGCCGCTCTACGCTCCGTGTTGTCAAAGACCGTACCGCGGCTCATGACATAGTTGCCTTCCGCGTCCCGCAGGGCCACCGCGTTGAGGATGACTGGGAGCCGGGAACCGTCGCGGCGCACCATCTCGAATTCCAGGTCGCTGACCCAGCCCCGCTCCAGGAACCTCGGGAAATTGGCCCGGAAATAGTCCGCGCCTTCGGCGGTCACCAGGTCGGCAAAATTCTTGACGCCGATGACCTCATGGCGCTGGTAACCGAGCCAGCCGAGCTCCGTGTCGTTCATACGGACAAAGAACCCGTTCTCGTCCAGGGAGTGATAGCCGCAGGGAGCGTTGTCGTAGAGGTCCTGTACCTCGTCGGCGTAGACGTGGAGCATCTGCTCGGCGAGCTTGCGCTCGGTGATGTCGCGCGCGACCGCCTGGGTTTCCAGCAGCCGCCCCTGCGCATCGAAGAAGCCGCGGTTTACGAACTGCATCCAGCGCTCTTCCCCGGCGCCCGAAATGACGCGGTTTTCCACCACCACGACCGGGTTTGCCGCGGAGAGAAAGCTCAGTCGCTTCTCGATCATCGGCAGGTCCTCGGCAGCCGCATCGGGATGCCAGGCCGTGCCGAGCATTTCCTGCTCCGTCTTGCCGAAGAAACGGCAGAAGGCCTGGTTGACGAAGCTGTAGCTGCCGTCAGGGAGCACGCGGGTTATCAGCTCGGTCTGGTCCTCCACGACCGCGCGAAAACGCTGCTCACTTTGGGAGAGCGCGACCTCAACCCGCTTGCGTTCCGAGATCTCGATCTCGAGCTGGGCATTGCGCCCCTCGAGCTCGGCGGTGCGCTCCCGGACCAGGGCATCGAGGCCGTCCCGGTGGCGCCGCAGCTCCTCCTCGGTCTCTTTGAGCCGGGTAATATCGGTACTGGTGCCGAACCACTGCACGATCGCCCCCTCGCCGTCTCTCAGGGGGACCGCCCGGGTCAGGAACCGGCGGTAGTTTCCATCGCGCCCCAGCAGCGGGTATTCTATATCAAACGGCTCTCCGGAAAGGATCGAGGCAAGCCAGCGTTCCAGCACCAGCGGCAGGGCGGCCGGTTCCACCAGGCGCTGCCACTCCCAGCCGTGCAGCTTTTCCAGCGCGACCCCGGTGTACTCGTAGCAGCGCCGGTTGACCCAGATGATGTTCCCGTCGCAGTCGGTTATCCAGGCAAGCTGCGAGATGGAATCCGCCATGGTTCGATAGCGCTGTTCGCTCTCCCGCAGCGATTCCTGGGCCAGTCCCCGCTCGGCGATCTCAGCTTGCAGTTGACGGTTCGCCGCTTCCAGCTCGGCAGTTCTCAGCCTGACCCGGGCCTCCAGCTGCTCGTTTGCTTCCAGCAGGGCGGCTTCCGCGTGCTTTCGCGCGGTGATGTCCTCCACGGTGGCGATGTTCAGCCGCGGGGTCTCGCCTGCCTCGCAGAGGGTGGAGACCGTCAGGTTCGCCCAGACGACGGCGCCGCTTTTGTGCAGGTAGCGCTTCTCCCAGGTAAAGCTGTGGTGTGCTCCGCCTCTCAGCAGTGCGGTACGCGACAGGTTGGCCTGCAGGTCATCGGGATGGGTAACGTCCTGGTACCTCTTTTCGAGCATCTCCGCGACGGAGTACCCCAGGATGTCACAGTATTTCTGGTTTATTTTCACAAAGCGGCCGGTGTGGCGGTCGGTGAGCGCCACGCCGACTGCGGCCTGCTCAAATATCAGCCGGAAGCGCTCCTCGGAAGGATCTATGGTAGGGAGGATGGGTGAATCGAGTCCAGGTTTCATGGGGGAAGAATCCTCGGTTCCGGGGACTTCGCTGGCCTGCGGGAACCCGGCACCGCGCAACTGCGGGAGCCCCCGAGGGAGTAGCCGGATCCACGATAATCGCTTCAGTCAGGGCGCCGGTCAGCGACGGGCCAGGAGACCGATGCTTGATCGTGGCAAGGCCAGGCGGCCTCATTGCAGCGCCGGTCGCCAAAGGCAACAATGGCGCTTGGGCATGCTATTAATGAAATCTTGGCAGAATCATACCACGAAATCAAATGTTGGGGAAACCCTCGAATCGGGATTGCTGATGAGCTGCAGAAGGTGCCTTTTCCCCGGCACCCCACCAAATTTTGTAGTGCCGCCGGGCATGTCAACTATTGCTGCAGGGGTGAATCCCCCTCAGGCTTTCAGGTAGCTCCGTATGCCGCTCTCGAAGCCGACCGGCTCGAAGCCGAAGGCCTTGCGCCAGCTCCCGTCGCAGTCGCTCCCTTCGACCAGCATCTCGATCTGGTCGCTCGTGATGGGGAAAAAGGAAAAGTGCTGCAGCACCGGCACCACGAGCCGCATCAGGGAGAGCGGGTTCTTCACCTTGAGCACGCTCTTTTTACCGAGCACGCGGGCGATGGTGTCAAGCAGCTCGTTGTAGCTCAGGCGGTCCGGTCCGCAAAGCTCATAGGTCTTGCCGATGGTTTCCGGCTTTTCCAGGGCCTCGACAAAGCAGCGGGCCACGTCGTCGGCCGAGATCGGCTGCAGGTGATATTCGCCGTCGCCAATGACCGGCATGACGGGAAGCCCGCGCAGCAGCCCGGCAAGCTTGTTGACGAAGTCATCCTTGGGACCGAAGATGATGGAGGGGCGCAATATGGTGTAGTCGAGTCCCGAAGCGCGCACCTCCTCCTCGGCCTTGAACTTGCTCGCGAAATATCCGCAGCTGGCGTCGGCCCGGGTGCCGAGCGCCGACATCTGCAGATGGCGCCGCACCCCGCAGTTTTGGGCGACCGCAATGATATTGCGGGTCGCCTCGAGGTGCAGGCGCTGGAAAGTCACCCCGCGCTGGGGGAACTCGCGGATGATTCCGATCAGATTTATCGTCGCATCGAAACCGTTGGCAGCGGCGGCGAAGCTCGGCAGCAGCGTCGCGTCCCCCTCGAACTCCTCCACGCCCGGCTCGCTCCCGCCGCTTCTTTGGTGCACCAGGAGCCTGATGCTGTGTCCCCTGGCAAGGAGAGCCTTTCTTACATGACCGCCTACGAAACCTGTCCCGCCCGCTAGAAATATCCGCATAAAGCCTCCCTTGCAGGCAACCCCGCAGACAACAGTGTACCAGTCACTGGAAAAATCACCATCAGGAGTGATACTGTATACGAACACCCTTGTACTCCGGGGCGGACTGTGTTAAAAAAGGCTCTTATTACAGCTAGAGGAGACATCCATGGCAGAGGTAGCAGAGGGAGACGTTTGTTACACGTTTGAAGCCGCGATAGAGATGGCCGCCCAGATGGAAGACGAGGGTTTCAGGAGTTACCTGGCCGCCCTGCGCATCGTCAAAGACAGGGCTGCCCGTCAGATATTCAAGGATGCGGCACTGGACGAACTGGAGCACAAGCACCAGTTGGAGAAGTGGCTGGTGGAAGGACAGATGAAGAGTGGGACCGATCTGCAGCAGACAGTCCCGACTATGAATCTCGACTATGTGCTGGCCAAGCGCGAATTGCGCCCCGACTCGGATGCGCGCGAGGCGCTCGCCTACGCCATCCACCTGGAGAAGGGGTCGATAGAGTTCTACCAGAAGATGTCGCGGGGCTGCGAAGGCGCGCCGATGGGGAAGCTCTTCCAGCAGATGCTGGCTGACGAGACCCGCCATCTGCAGTCGCTCGAAGACCTCTATGAGTGCCATTTCATGGCGGAGAATTAGAGCGAGGCACCCAGGCTGCCGTTGCGCGGGCGATTCGGTTGCGCTTCGACTCCGCTCAGCGAACGCCTGCTCCCTGAGCGGAGTCGAAGGGCGGCATAGCCCGAAGCAACGCAGATGCCGCAACGCGAACGAACAGGTACGTCCACAAAAAAGCCCCACCTGGCGGAGGTCTTCTCCGCGGGGTGGGGCTTTGCCGTTTAGCTAAGCTAAGTCTTCCCTAGGTGCTAAAGGATCTCGACCAGCCGGATATCAAAGTTGAGCGCCTGACCCGCCAGCGGGTGATTGGCGTCGATGGTGATGGTCTGCTCGTCCATATCAGTCACCAGTACCTGGAAAATCTGCCCGTCTTCCTGGGTCACTTCCAGTTGCTGCCCGACTTCCGGATGTATCTCCGGGGGAAGGTCGGCGCGCGGAACCTCCGCCACCATCTCCTCGATCCGCTCTCCGTAGGCCTCATCGACCGGGATATGGATGGTCTTTGCCTCGCCCACCTCAAGACCCAGCACTCCCTTGTCAAAGCCGGGAATCACTTCCCCGCCGCCGATGGTGAACTCCATCGGGCCCGCGGTCTCGCATCCCGGATCGTCCTCCGCGCACTCCGAAGAATCGAACACCGTGCCGTCATCCAGCCGCCCTGTATAATGGACCCTTACGCGATCCCCTTCTTTAGCCTGTGCCATAGCGCACCACCTTTTTTGTTTGTTGGACAAAGTCGTTAGAGGATATCAGATCATCAGCGTACTTTCCATAAATAATTCCGGTATGGCTTTTCTTCCAGCCGTCCTCCCCCCGCCAACGGGGAGGACGGCTGGGGGGGAGGCTCGGCGCCTGCTAGCTCCTTCCCCACCTTCATAAACCTTTCTCCCTCGCCCTCCGGGCTTGCGCGCCGAAGCCTACGGCGAAGGCGTGAGAGGGCAGGGGTGAGGGGATCAAGGCACCAAAGTCCCGTGATGCCACCGAATAAATCGCCCTTCACTTCCCGCGGGGGAAATGGTATGTATCTGGGAGGAGGATCCATGGAAACCAAGAACAAGTCAACGCTCTTTAACGGGCTGGTGATAGATGTCGAGCAGATGGATGTCCTGATCGGAGATCAGGGGTGGTACACCTACCAGATCGTGCGCCATCCCGGCGGAGCCGCCATCCTGCCGCTGCACGAGGACGGCAGCATCACCCTGATTCGCCAATTGCGTCCCGCGGTCGGCGGATTTCTGCTGGAACTTCCTGCCGGACGCCTTTCCAAGGGGGAGGATCCGCAGCTCTGCGCTGCCAGAGAACTCGTCGAGGAGACCGGGCTGGTGGCCTCCTCCCTGGTCTCGCTCGGGATCCTGCACCCTTCGCCGGGCGTGTTTGACGAGGTGATCCACCTCTTCCTCGCCACCGGCCTTTCCCAGGGCGAGGCGGCCCCGGAGGCGTACGAGGATATTGCCTGCATCCGGATGCCGTTCCAGGAGGCGCTGCAGATGGCTTGCGACGGGAGCATCACGGACGGCAAGACCATCGCCGCACTGCTGCGCGCCGGGAGGCACCTCAAGTGATACTGGTCGAACGGGTGGGCGCGGAGCAGGCCGGGATGCGGTTGGACGACGGCGCCAAGATCATCTTCCCGCAGTTTTCCAAGGGAGAGATCAGGCGGATCATCGATTGGGGGGGCTGCAACGTATCCCAGGCCCTGGTGCGGGTCGCCTCCCGGATCCTCAAGGAGGGTGACGAGATCGCCCTCGGGGTGATGGGGCAGGAGCGCTGCATCGATCTGGTCTACACCAAAAAGGATCTGCTCTATGAGGACAAGGATTTCCTCGCCGTCTACAAGGCGGAGGGGTTCAACAGCCAGCGCACCCCGTACCAGCTGAAGGGAACCGTCGAGTACGCGGTGGACTGCTACATGAAGTCAATCGGCCTGAAGGACCCTTCCCGGGTCGTGCACCGCCTGGACCGCGGCACCAGCGGAGTCATGTTCTTCCCGAAGCACAAACAGGCGGCCACCCTCATTTCCCAGCTGCTGAAGGACGGCAAGGTGCAAAAGACCTACTGGGCTCTGGTTTCCGGCTCGCCGGACCAGTCCGAGTGGAGCGTCAACGCGCCGATCGACAAGGTGAGTAAGTTCAAGTACGGCGTTGGTCAAAGCGGGAAGCCGGCGCGCACCCTGTTCCAGGTCATCGGCGAGGGAGCCGGAGTGACGGCGATCGAGGCGAGACCGCTTACCGGCCGTACCCACCAGATACGGGTGCATCTAAGCCACGGCGGTTTCCCGATCATCGGGGACGAAAGCTACGGAGGGATCCCCGCGGTCCGCATGATGCTGCACTGCCGCAGCATGCGCTTCATCGGAGCCAAAGGAAAAGTCATCGAGGCCGTGGCGCCGATCGATGCCGCGTTTGCGCAGAGCGCTCCGTTTTTGGTTTCAGTCCAGAATCCCCCATCCCCACCCCAGCCCTCCCCTTGAAGGGGAGGGAGAGTTTCATCATGTTTTGTCGTGGGTGATGGATGAAACAAGCATCGTTCCCACGCTCCCGCGTGGGAATGCATCCGGGGACGCTCCCGCGTCCCGCCAGCCGCGCGGGATTTGCC
>Ga0209123_1003314_pt1 | contig 12230 bp, 10 predicted proteins | sample BarGraIncu00431A_FD_184500 | JGI IMG/M metagenome (GOLD analysis project Ga0209123, IMG submission 184500) | Arctic peat soil microbial communities from Barrow, Alaska, USA - Barrow Graham LP Incubations 004-31A (SPAdes) (version 2) | ecosystem: Environmental > Terrestrial > Soil > Wetlands >...
GCGCCGGCCTGGAAATTCAAACTGCAAACCGAGAGCAGGACGAACGCGCCCTGTCGTTGCTCGTTGGCAGAATCCCCGTGCTGCCATTTACGCAATCGGACGCGGAGAGTTTTGGTGTACTGCGAGCTGCAGTTCGGGATCGGAGCCGTAACGCCATGGACCGGCTCATCGCGGCACATGCCGTTAACTCGGGCGTTACCCTTGTGACCAACAATGAAGCAGACTTCAAAGACTACCCAGGGCTCGTCGTTGAGAACTGGGCACTCAGTTCCTGACGTTCCAGAACAATCTAAGCGAATTAGGGGTGAAATGTGCCGCTAGGAGTCTGGGCGCCAGAAGGATTTACCCGAGCGCGATTTGGGTCATAGACCGCCCAATGCGGTCTGGCTTATTGTGAACATGTGCGTCACCACCATCGGCGCTATCTTGGAAGGTCGGGCAAGTCGGCTCCAGCAAAAGGTGCTGAGACTAGCCCGTTCGGGGTGGGACAAATATGCGCAGCTCCTCACGCTGCTTATCGATTCGAATGGATCTGTGGCCGGTTCCACGTCGGCCATGTAACGGGGCCAATCAGGGCCGCCACCAACCGGTCACGGTAAACCGGAATACCCAAATCGGCAGGGTGGCTCAATATTCAATCGGCGCCGACACAAAACAAGTCTTTTGAAAGAAATGGCCGCAATCCAAGCTGTTTATCGGGCTTTAGAGAATTCAAAATTTTTGTAATCTCAATCCCACTCCAATCAACAAGTGAATCAACGGCTTCAGTGCAAACAGAGCTTGACGTCCGGCAAGCGTTTTAACCGCCGCACTGATCGATCTAGATTCGCTATGAGCTTTGCTACATTACATTTGCGTTTCCCTTTTCATAAGCAGAATATGCGCAACGAACCGATTTACGTCACCCAGCCCTATCTGCCGCCACTTGAGGAATTCATCCCCTATCTGCAGCAGATATGGGACAAAAAAATCCTCACCAACGGCGGCCCCTTCCATGAAAAACTGGAAAAAGCTTTGTGTGAATTTCTGGGTGTCGAGCACATTGCCCTGTTTACCAATGGCACGATAGCGTTGGTGACGGCCCTGCAGGCATTGCGGGTCACGGGCGAAGTGATTACGACGCCATACTCGTTCGTGGCGACTTCGCACTCCCTGTTGTGGAACGGCATCAAGCCCGTGTTCGTGGACATTGACCCGAACAACTTCAATCTGGACCCGATGAAGATCGAGGCGGCCATCACGCCCCAAACCACCGCCATCATGCCGGTGCATTGCTACGGCCACCCTTGCGATGTCGAAGCCATTCAGAAAATTGCCGATAACTACAACCTCAAGGTCATCTACGACGCGGCTCATGCTTTTGGTGTGCAAGATGCCGGGGGCAGCATCCTGCGGCATGGCGACTTATCGATACTGAGCTTTCATGCCACAAAGGTGTTCAACACCTTTGAAGGCGGCGCCATCATTTGCCCTGATGCGAAGACGAAACAACGCATTGAGCACCTGAAAAACTTTGGATTTGTAGATGAAACCACTGTTGTTGCGCCGGGCATCAACGGCAAGATGAGCGAATTCAATGCGGCTCTGGGCCTGTTGCAGTTGAAGTACATTGACCAGGCAATTGCACGCCGTAGGGAAATCGATACCGCCTATCGTGAACAGCTAAAGAATGTGAAGGGGATACGCTTCTTGGACGATGCGGGCGAGAAAATCACCAACTGTTCTTATTTTCCGATCTTGGTACAAGCTGACTACCCCATCAGTAGGGATGATCTTTACCAGAAACTCAAGGACAAAGGCATCCATCCTCGCCGCTATTTTTATCCCTTGATATCGGACTTCCCTATGTATCGCGGCTTGCCTTCCGCCCATAGAGAGAATCTGGCAGTGGCAACAGCCGCCGCGCAGCAAGTTCTTTGTTTGCCGATTTATCCCGATCTGGAGATGTCGGTCGTCGACGAGATCAGCAGTTTCATCGCGGCACAATAAAAGTGGATGCAAGGCAAACGAGTGGTTTTAAGGGAGATGTGAGATGAGGTTGGCCATCATGCAGCCGTACTTCTTCCCCTATATCGGCTATTGGCAATTGATCCACGCCGTGGATCGTTTCGTCATTTATGACGATGTCAATTACATCAAGGGTGGATGGATCAACCGTAATCGTCTGTTGATCAATGGTGAACCTGTCTTTTTCACGGCGCCGCTGCTACAAGCGTCTCCGTATAAACGGATTTGCGACACGAACTTGCAATCCGCACCTTTGTGGCGCGACAAGTTGGTCAGAACGGTGGCAATCACCTATAGCAAAGCTGCCTGGTTTGCCGACGTGTTTCCCGTTGTCGAACAGCTGATCCGGCACGAAACGAACACGCTGTCAGAGTATCTGGCGAACCAGCTTCAGACACTGGCTGCTTTCATGGGGATTAAGACCGAGTTCGTGCTGAGCAGTCGCTGCTACGAGAATGCCCAGTTGTCAGGGCAGGCGCGTGTGATGGATATCTGTAAAAAAGAAGGCGCCAGCAGTTACATCAATCTGCAGGGCGGTCAAGCGCTTTACGCTGGCGATGCCTTTCGCAGCGCCGGCTTAGACCTTCGTTTCATCGTCATGCAGCCTGTGTTTTATCAACAAAGATCCGACAGCTTTGTGCCACATCTGTCAATCATTGATGCGCTAATGGCGGTAGGACCGATGGCGATCAGGCAGCACCTTGATGCCTTTCATTTGATGTCGCATAGGAACAACCCTATGCATGTCAGCGAGGGAGCGCGCGATGCGTAACGCAATGAGCAAAGCCATTGGCGGTTATTTTGAGCTGGAACTGCCGGTGGCTATCTATCCTCTACCCCAACATGCGATCCGTTTTCAAGCGGCCCGTGCCGCGTTTCATGCGCTGCTAAATGTGGGGCAGCCGCAGCGGGTTTGGATGCCCAAGTACATCTGCGACGCCATGCTTGCGCCGCTGCATGCGCTTGGTATTGAGATTATTTTTTACGATCTGGACCAGCGTCTTGGCGTGGTGGAGTCGGTCACCCTGGCGCCGCAGGACTGGCTGCTTTACGTGAATTATTTTGGTTTGTGCGGCGAGCAGGAGGCGCAACTGTTAAAGCGCTTCAAGCCATCGCAATTGATCATGGATCACTCGCAGGCTTTTTTTGCCAGACCCCAAAATTGTCTGGCAACTATCTACTCACCCAGGAAGTTCTTTGGCTTGCCAGATGGCGGACTGCTGCATACTGACTTAAACGTCAGCGAGCCGGAACAGCTAGACTGCGGATCGGTAGCCCGCTGCACCCACTTACTGCAACGACTCGATACGACCGCTGAAGACGGCTACGCCGATTTCAAGCTGGCTGAGGAAACCTTGCACGACAGCCTGCCACGCAGGATGTCGAGTTTGTCGGCGCGCCTGTTCGGTTGTATTGATTTGGATCGAGTCAAACAACATCGCAATACAAACTTTCAGTTTTTACACCGAAATCTGAAGCATCTGAACAGGCTTCAGATTGACTTAAGATTTATTGACGCCCCACTGTGTTATCCATTGTTGGTTGAGAACTCGACTTTACGCAAACGACTCCTTGCTGAGCGCGTATTTGTACCAACATACTGGTCGGAAGTTATTGACCGAGTAGCGCCCGATTCTCTGGAGCGGCATCTTATAGATCATTGCATTCCACTACCTTGTGATCAGCGTTACACAACCACTGATATGGCGAAAGTAGTGAAAATCGTTCGCGAGACGCCTCAATGCTAGTCTCTTCAGCAATCATTTTTGAAGTTTAATCATGAATAAAAAAGTACGCATTCTGGTTTTCCCTTGTGGATCGGAAAATGCTACTGAAATCCATGACGCGCTCAAATATTCAGTGCACGTTGAATTGTTTGGTGCGTCGTCCGTTGAGGACCATGGCCGTTATGCTTTTGAGCACTACATTGGCGGCGTGCCAAATATCCGGGACACCGGTTTTGACGATTTCTTTTCTACCCTGGTCGCAGAACTGAAAATCGACGTCGTTTTTGCCACCCACGATACTGTCATCGACTATCTCGCAACCAGGGTGCAGGCAATGGGGGTTTTCCTAATTAACGGATCACCTGAAACTACCGCAATCGCCAGAAGGAAAAGTGCTACATACCGTCATTTCGCCGATTGTTCCTGGGTTCCGCGCGTATTTGGTTCAATCGAGGAGATTCAGGAGTGGCCTGTCGTGGTCAAACCAGACTGCGGGCAGGGGGGGCAAGGCGTTACGGTTGCACATGAATTGACTGCAGCACGTGCGGCTGTAGTCAAGGTAGCAGAGCCGGTATTGGTTGAATACTTGCCTGGCGACGAGATAACTGTAGACTGTTTCACCGATAAAAACAGAAAGCTGATTTGGGTGGGGCCGCGCACACGAGAGCGGATAAAAGCAGGTATTTCTATGCGTTCCAGACTATTGGAGCTAGTCGCTGAGTTCAACGAGATTGCATCCGAAATCAACGAACGTTTAATACTACGGGGGCCGTGGTTCTTTCAGTTAAAGCGCGACAAAAACGGCAAATGGAAGCTGCTGGAGATATCTTGCCGCGTGGCAGGCGCCATGGTGGCGCAACGCGCTAGGGGCGTGAATCTGCCGCTCATGGCGATACAGGACTATCTTGGCCGTCAGCTTGTAGCTTTGCCAAACCAGCGAGTGAGTCTGATCGAAAGAAAGATCGCCACCCGCGCCGAACTTGATATTGAATACGATACGGTTTTTGTCGATCTTGACGACACTCTGATCATCAATGGATTCGCAACGCCGCTGGTGCTGGCTTTTTTATATCAGTCTGTCCGCGCTGGAAAAAAAATAAAGCTCATCACCCGTCATGCGCTGGATGTTGCCGAAACTTTGCAGAACTCGCGTATTTCCATCTCGCTTTTTGACGAGGTAATCCATCTTCGTGATGGCACATCGAAAGCTGACTACATAACAGAGCGGGCAGTATTCATAGATAATCACTTCCCGGAGCGATACGAAGTCGCGACCAGGAAGCACATTCCTGTTTTCGACGTTGATGCTCTTGAATTTTTTATAAGATAGCGATTTTATATGACAGGCACGGGTTCGGCGATGGATGACTTTCTTGAAATTTTGCGTTCTGAGCGGCGGGATGTGATCGAAAGGTTACGAAAAACCCGGTTTTCGACACTAAAAACAGGCTACAGCCATCAGCAAGTCATTCCCTATGCCAGTTATTCGCCATGGCTCGATGACTCGAAGTTTATGGCATTATTTGAGACTGTGCGCGATCACACATTGGTGGATATTTATCGCTCTTACGAGCTTTATTCGCTGGCGAAACAGGTTCAACTACTGCAGGGCGACCTTATCGAAATCGGCGTCTGGCGCGGAGGAACTGCCGCCTTGATCGCCAGCGCCCTTCCGGGCAGAACCATTCATCTATTTGATACGTTCGCTGGTGTCCCGAAAGCGGACAAGAACTTCGATACGCTTTATTCCGGCGGCGAACATGCCGATACCGACGAAATATGCGTGAAACACCTGTTCGACACACTGTCGTTGCCCTGTCGAATCAACCCGGGGGTGTTCCCCGAAGACACGCTGCAGCATTTACCTGAACGCGTATCTTTGGCTCACATTGATGTGGATACTTACATCTCGGCCAAGGATTCGTTCGCCGCTATCTGGCCGCGCATCCTGCCAACCGGGATGGTCATTTTTGATGATTATGGTTTCTTTGGTTGCGAAGGAGTAACGCAACTGGTTAACGAAATCAGTTCCTCCGCTGACAATGCGTTGTTTGTGCACAATATCAATGGACATGCCTTGCTGATAAAAAAACATGCCTAATGCAGCCCACTATCAATCGCTGGAGTATGAGCGTATCCGTTTGTTGATTGCCGATTTGTCAAAGAAACACAACGGCTCACTTCGAATTCTTGATTTTGGATGCGGGCGTGGAAAGTTCTTGGCCTATTTTTCATCGCTCGGGTGTGATGTTACGGGTGTTGACGTAAATCCTGCCTACGTCGACGTTGCCCGCTCTCAAAATATTGCAGCTTTCTCTCCGGATCTATTTTTTTTGGAGCCTGTTGCGAAATTCGATGTCATTCTATTGAGCCATGTAATAGAACACCTTACTCCTCAGGAGCTGATAGCACTAATCCCGCGGCTATGCGACAGGTTGGCAATGGACGGTAAGCTGATTGTTGTCAGCCCAGTGCCGGGTGAACGTTTCTACCACGACTTTTCCCATGTCAGACCTTATCTCCCCCAAAGCATAAGACACGCCTTCGGGCAAACGGGCGCGCCGATCTCCTATGGCGAAAGCCGACTCATCGAGCTAGTCGATATCCATTTTTTCAAGGACCCCTTCCGCACGAGATTTTGGCGGTCATTTTATGTCGGCGGTCGCTTCAATAAAGCTTTTACGCGGACGGTCAATACTGGGTTTGATGTGTTGTGGCGCGTGTCACGTGGAAAAATAGGCGTAGTCGCATCATGGCTGGGGGTGTACAAGTTAAATTCCCGGTAGTGTGCAAAGTTACGCTGGGATAGCCCTGAGCAAAATGGGCGCCGTTCAGTTCAGATGTGCGGAATCAACTTGTTCCTTTTGTGACTTCAATGCGAGCCGCTGGCAAGTCACTGCACCAGCGCTGCCACATGGTGCGTAATACCGCATCAAAGCTGTCGGCGAAAGGTTCCGGTTTACCCATGGCAGATGCATTAAAACGGTCACGCATTTCGAGGCGAATCTTGGCCAGTTCAGAGATGTGTTCTGCCCAATAGCGGCCTTTATTGATAAAGTCGTCAATGCTTGTTGCAATAAACCCGTTTAAGCCCAACTGGTTCATTGCTGTAGCACTTGCGCGGCTGGGCGGCGTTTCACCAGCCAGGGTCAGCGTAGGAACCGCCATCCAGGCGGCGTGAAGGGTTGTGGTCCCGCCGCCGTAGGGGAAGGCATCCAGGCAGATGTCGACTTGATGGTGTAGCGCCAGATAGTCTGCAATATTTGAGCGCGGAAAGAAACTCAGTCGATTCTGTTCAATGCCTTCGTGCGCAAAAAGCTGAATCAGCGCATCCTGACGATCTGGTGGTATGGCCCCCAGCACCATCCTGGCATTGGGGATGTCGCGCAGCAACATTGACCACAGAGCAATCACGGAAGCGTTAAGTTTGTTGGCTCGATTAAAACTTCCAAAGGTGATGTAACCCTTTTCTAGCGCCGGCAGCGTGTTGACGGGGGGGGCATGCTCACTGGGTTGAAAAATCGCCCCTATTGGCAAATACGCGGGTTTCTCAGTCAATTGCCAATCCAGTTCTCCAGGCGGTATCCAAAACCGGTCACAAAGGTAGTAATCCATCGCCTGCAATCCGGTTGTGCCTGGATAGCCGAGCCAGCTAACCTGAATAGGTGCCGGCTTGCGGGCAAAGGTCAGCAGACGATTGCGGGTAGTATGGCCGGAGAGATCGATCAGTATGTCAATACCATCGGCGCGGATCTTCTTTGCGAATTCAGCATCACTCAAGCCGGCAACAGCGTGCCAGTGCGAAAAGTAAGTGCGCAGGCGCTGGTTCACCGTGTCTTCAAGTGTGTGCGTGTAATAGGCGTGGAGTGACAGGGCTTGCTTCTTGGCAAGAAATACAAGCACGGGCTCCAGGAAGCTGGCGACGGCATGATTGTAGAGATCGCCAGAAACAAACCCTACTTGCAGGCAGCGCGCAGGGTCTTTGGCGTTGTTGTGCGCTTGCCAGCCAGCGCGCAGGGGGGCCTCAAACTGCTCGCCAAAGGCTACATGTTCTGCATACAGTTGCTGGGGTTCAACCAAGAGATCATGGCTTAGGGCGAAAAGCAGGTTGCTATGCGCATCGGCGTAATCTGGCTGAATTTCCAGTGCGCGCCGGTAAGCTTTTATTGCGTCAGGAAGTTTGTTTTGATTTTGCATAGTGCTGGCTAGGTAAAGATGCGCTTCGGCTAAATCCGGCTTGAGCGCCATTACCCGGTGCATACTGGCTTCCGATTCAGCGAACCGGTTTTGGCTATACAGAATTTTGCCCAGGTTGCTATGTGCCTCGGCATCCCCCGGCATAAGTCTTGCTGCTTTTTGCATGCAGAGCAACGCCTCCTCACCTCGCCCCTGGCTGTGAAGCACGACTCCCAGAACCTTCCAGCCGAACCCTTGCAGGGGGAAACGCATCGAGAGCGATCGGGCTAACGTTTCCACTTCAGGGTTTCGCCCTTGCCGTAAGAGCGCCATCACAGTATTCATCTCTTTGGCATTAGGCGCCCTTGCAGGGGCCTTAGGAGACGCCTTCTTTTTTGCCGATTTTCCTGACTGGGTTGCCTTTAATTGCTGCATGGCCTGCGGGTGTGCCCCCAATTGCCCTGCCAAATTTTCTACCGCATCGCCCCGCAATCCATGCTGCCACCCCAGTTCAAGCACTTGCCACGCAATTTCCGTCTGACCGGCCTGAATCAATGCGTCGATATAACTGAGCCAATATTGTTCTTGCTCCGGGCGCGCCTGCACGGCCGATTGAAAGTGGGAAAGCCCGGCAGCTGGTCGTTGCGCCTGCACCGCCAGAAGCCCCAGATTGTGATTCGCCTCTGGATGATGCGGCTGAGTTTGCAAGATGGCCCGGTACAGGTCTTCGGCCTCCTGAATCTGGCCGGATTGGTGTTGCCTCACTGCGAATTGCAGCACTTTTGCCGTCGTTTGCTCAAGCTCTTGCGCAAGGGACGGAGTGCCAGGTTGCTGCGGGTGAGCGTAAATAGTCATTTTTCAATTTTCGCGCATTTGGAGCAGCTTACGTTTATTTCGATCCGTTTCCTTTATCCAAAATGGTCGCCCATAGAAATAGCCGTAAACAACCTTGTTTATCGACCTTTAGATATGCCGGAATTTTCGTAACCTCACTACCGTTTCATCTCAAAAGTGATTCAGCGAGCTTCAGTGCAAACAGAGCTCAACGTCCGGCAAGTGTTCGAAAGGGCGCACCGGTCATGGCGGTCAGTCTTTGGATTGACGTTGGGATTGGCAGCAATGCCGGATTAATTCAGCTTTAAAGGAGCTTCAAAATGCCTTCAGTAATCAATACAAACATCAGTTCATTAACCGCCCAGCGCAATCTGGGCATGAGCCAGGCTTCACTGGCCACCTCCATGCAGCGCCTCTCCAGCGGCTTGCGCATCAACAGCGCCAAAGACGATGCCGCCGGCATGGCCATCGCGGACCGCATGACCACGCAGGTCCGGGGCATGAATCAGGCTGTGCGCAATGCCAATGACGGTATTTCGCTGGCGCAGACGACTGAAGGCGCACTGGGTGCCATCTCTGACAACCTGCAACGCATGCGTGAACTGTCGGTGCAAGCCGCCAACGGATCGTTGTCAGCGGACGACCGCAAGGCGGTGCAAAGTGAAGTTAGCCAGTTGAAGAATGAAATCAACCGCGTGGCTAACCAGACTACATTCAATGGCACAAACCTGCTGGATGGCTCCAGTGGTAGTTTTTCTTTCCAGGTGGGTGCCAACGCCAACCAGACCATTGCTATTAACTCGCTGAGTGATATGCGTTCCGCAACCTTGGGCACATCAAGCTCTTCGTCGTTTACGGGTGCGCTCATTACCCCAACTGCAGCGCCAGTAGGGACTGACTTTTCCACCTTATCTCCGGGTGCGACGCCAACCACATCCTTGGCGGTGGGCGGGTTTACGATTAATGGTATTGCTATCGCGGGCGCCGACATGACGGTTGTTAACAATGCCAAGGTGACGCCAGCTGAATACAAGACGTACCTGAACCAGACGGTGGATGCCATCAACGCCAAGTCCTCAGAATCTGGTGTCACGGCGGCATTGCAGGTGACTCCCGCCGGTGTCTTGTCCATTGATTTGGCTGGCAAGGCCACTGCGGCCAATACCACAGGCGGTATTGTTTTCGGACCAGGTACCCCCAACGATGGCACATTGATGGGTATTACTGGTGCCACCGGGCTAGCCCCGGCAACCGGCGCGTCAGTGCCACACATAGGTATTGACGATATCGATGTGAGCACGGCTTCAGGTGCCAACAAGGCCTTGGCCATGCTTGATGGCGGACTCAATGCCGTCAACAGCATACGGGGCGATTTGGGCGCGATCCAGAACCGGTTCACCTCCACCGTGAACAACCTGCAAACGTCCGCGGAAAATCTGACCGCCTCGCGCAGCCGGATTCAGGATGCCGACTTTGCGGCCGAAACCGCCAACCTGTCGCGCTCACAAATCCTGCAGCAGGCCGGCACCGCCATGGTGGCGCAAGCCAACCAGTTGCCACAAGGTGTGCTGGCGCTGTTGAAATAAGGTTGAGACCTGTTTCCCGGAAAAAGGCGCCAGCAGTTGGCGCCTTTTTTTTGAGAAAAATTTAAGTTTCCACGTGAATCATCCGAAACACATACCAACGGGTTTCATGCAGGGCTCGTCGTCCGGCAAGCGCCAAAAGGGTGTTCCGGTCATGGCGGTCAATCTTCGGATTGGCGTTGAGATTGTGAATAGTGTCGGATTAATTCAGCTTTAAAGGAGCTTCAAAATGTCAGTTATCAATACAAACATCAGTTCGTTAACCGCCCAGCGCAACCTGGGCATGAGCCAGGCTTCTCTGGCCACCTCGATGCAACGCCTCTCCAGCGGCTTGCGCATCAACAGCGCCAAAGACGATGCCGCCGGCATGGCCATCGCGGACCGCATGACCTCGCAGGTCCGGGGTATGAACCAGGCCGTGCGCAATGCCAACGACGGTATTTCGCTGGCGCAGACGGCTGAAGGCGCACTGAGTGCCGTCTCCGACAACTTGCAGCGTATGCGTGAACTGTCGGTGCAAGCGGCCAACGGCTCTTTGTCAGCGGATGACCGCAAGGCCGTGCAAAGTGAAGTCAGCCAGTTGAAGAATGAAATCAACCGCGTGGCCAACCAGACCACATTCAATGGCACAAACCTGCTGGACGGCTCCAAGGGTGTTCATTCTTTTCAGGTGGGTGCCAATGCCAATCAGACCATTGCTATTAACTCGCTGACCGATGTGCGTTCCGCTGCCCTGGGCACATCAAGCTCTTCGTCGGTTACGGGGGCGTTAATTACCCCCAGTGCTCCTACTACCGGTGATAATTTGAGCACTTTAGCGGGTGCGGCAGGTACGACATCCTTGGCCGTGGGCGGGTTTAAGCTTAATGGCATTACTGTCACAGGTTCCGACATGACGGTTGCTGACAATACCAAGGTAACGGCAGCTGAATACAAAACGTACCTGAGCCAGACGGTGGATGCCATCAACGCCAAGTCCTCAGAATCGGGTGTCACGGCGGCATTGAACGTGACTTCTGCCGGTGTCTTGTCCATTGATATGACTGGAACGACAACTACGGCCAATCCCACTGGCGGCATTGTTTACGCTGATGGCACGGTGGCTGCAGCTGCTGGCGCATTGCTGGGTATTGATGCTGCTGACGGAAGCAGCGCAGCACTGGGCGCGTCAGTGGCACACACGGGTATTGACGATATCAATGTGAGCACGGCTTCAGGCGCCAACAAGGCCTTGGCCATGCTGGATGGCGCGCTCTCGTCCGTCAACAGCATGCGGGGCGATCTGGGTGCGATCCAGAACCGGTTCACCTCCACCGTGAACAACCTGCAAACGTCCTCAGAAAATCTGACTGCCTCGCGCAGCCGGATTCAGGATGCCGACTTTGCCGCAGAAACCGCCAACCTGTCGCGCTCACAAGTGCTGCAACAAGCCGGTACCGCCATGGTGGCGCAAGCCAACCAGTTGCCACAAGGTGTGCTGGCGCTGCTGCGTTAAGCGAACCCAAGCATGAGGTGAACCCGGGAGAAGGGTTCCGCCCATCAAAGCGACGCCAGTCTGACTGCCGTCGCTTTTTTATGGGCTTGCAATTCAATTTTCCTTACTTTATAGTAAGGGTTAAAAGGAGCCAAGACCATGACCAGCGCAACAGTGACCAGCAAGGGGCAAATCACAATTCCCGCCCGAGTTCGGGAAGCCATGCATGTGTCAACCGGGGACCGGGTTGAATTCATTGAAGTTGGGCCTGGTCGGTATGAATTGATCGCCGCAATTCGTTCTGTCACCGACCTCAAGGGGATGTTTGGCAAGCCAATTAAGACGGTGTCGATTGAGGAGATGAATGCGGCCATTGCCGCTCGCGGAGCCTCTGCGCAATGATTGGGCTCGATACCAATGTGCTGGTGC
>Ga0209123_1003315_pt1 | contig 12228 bp, 7 predicted proteins | sample BarGraIncu00431A_FD_184500 | JGI IMG/M metagenome (GOLD analysis project Ga0209123, IMG submission 184500) | Arctic peat soil microbial communities from Barrow, Alaska, USA - Barrow Graham LP Incubations 004-31A (SPAdes) (version 2) | ecosystem: Environmental > Terrestrial > Soil > Wetlands >...
TATTTGTGTAACGCAGTGACGGACGGACTGACGGACGGATATGTTTTAATTTTTCTGGTCAGCTTATCTGTCTACCGATGGACACCCTACACCGTCATTCTTTGGACACTAAACGGAATCAGTAACATTATGCTCAACTCACCTTCTACGAAAATGTAGTATATCAGAAATAAATAAAATAATATGTATTATAGCACATTAAAATGGATTTTGAATAACTATTCTTCAGTTACAAATAACGTGAATTGCATGAACATTTAAGTTCTTAAAGCAACGTTATGGTCCATGTAACCCCCCCATATACACACTTTCTAAACGTTAAAAAGTAAGCGAGACACCGCAGATTTGGTGCCTCGCTTACTTTGATTATCGTAGACCTATCATGACATAGTTTTGCCCTGTTTAATCTTCTACCGCGGTGTACTCATGCCTACCTCACCCGTGGGTAATTGTGGAATCAACATCTTTTGCTCCAGCATGTAATTAACACTAATTCCCAGACCTATAAGAATCCAAAATACTGGAGCCACTGACACTAAACTATCGTTGAAAAAGGCTGCCCCCAGATAACCGCATACTGCCACAAAGATTGCTACTCCCGCCCTTGAAACAAAATCACTATAATCATTTTTAATGTAGAGTCTTGTGCTTCTGACAAAATAAGCAATAAATAATGATATAAGCGCTAGCAGGGAGATAATTCCAGTGTTTATACCAACCTGTAAATATAAATCATGTGGCTTATCCACCACCATCCACATATCCCCGCTATAAGCATAGAATTTTCCCATAAAATCATTTTGGGGGAAATAAGTGGCGAAAGTGTCTGGTCCGTGACCGAGAAATAGGGTATTTTTCAGTAGGGGAATGGATCTTGACCAGATATATCCCCGTGAAGATCCTAACAATTCTTTACCTTCAAAGCCCCATTTTTCAACAGCTTGGAAATTGACAAGTTGACCTTTATTATTGAGTAAACCTATTTCGCTATTTGTTAAGATAAAATCTAATTTTAGAATACCCTTCTTTAAGCGGAGAGCCTTCCTATTATTGACCTTGCCCAGTAAAATTTGGTAATCTTTATACCGATTATCCTGTAAATTTATGGTTCCGGTGTTTTGATCTTCCTTCATGCCGATTGGATGATCATCTTTATCTGCGAAGGTGATTTGGTCACCGTTGACAGAAAACTTAAGGGTCTCAGTGGGTGTCACTAAAGTCGCCTGGTTCCCATTGATGTCTAATCCTTGCAGAAGTGAATTCGTTTTGTAATCGTCTTTCCCTGTGCTTCCTGTAATCTTTGACGCATCGGTGATTAATGAACCAATTCTTGATCCTAGATATCCCTTCGAGATGTTATTAAGCCCCAATACTAAAAGGCCTAAGATCACCACGCCGCCCAGAAAAAGCTTCCAGTGTCTAAATACATATTTGTTTGTCATAATCAATAAAATTACGAGTGCCAAAACGCCGCCCACTATACCAGCCCGGGAACTAGAACCGAGCCAATTTACCGCCATTAAAAGAGAAAGTGCAGCGAAGAACACTTTGAGCCAACTCCTCTGGGTGAAGACAAAGAGGGTAAATGTCAAAGGAAAAAGCATTGCCATGTAACTACCCACATTATCGGGATGATAAAGAGTAGCATAAATCATATTTTTAGGAATTGAAAAATGCACCTTATCCCCCATTTGTTTATAAGCATCAGGTACCATCAAGCTTTTACCAAAAGCTGATTGAAGAAGATCATAACCTAGGTATTGAAACACACCAATTAAGCCGATCATGATTGCTCCTGTGAACAGTGCTCCTAAGAGAACTTTTATATGCTGTTCCGTATTCACAAGATTCATGGTGACAAATAAAATAGCCATATAGGCCAAGAGTATGTACATCCCTTCATTACGATCCACAAAACCAGTTAGTGAGATATCCGTATACTGTGAAAACACCGTAGAAAGAATTACAAAGAAAGCATAAACTGAGATCGGAATATAATAATAGCTGACCCTTATCCTATCCACTCCGTAAAACATAACGGAGAATGCCAAAACGACGACTGCCAAGGTACTGCTAATCAAAATCCAAACCATTTTATAATACGAGAAAAAATCAAGGTTTTGCTTCTGACCATTCCAAACATCTGAGGATACGCCTGTTAACGGTACAACTTTTAGATAAACGATTAAAGGTACAACCGCTAGTAAGAGCATTAATGGCAATAATGAATACCAATTGTTAATAACATTAAAATTCTTCTTAATAATAATTTTCCCTTCCCCAAACCTGTTGTTTCAGGATTTTATAAAACAATATTTGTTATTATAGCATTTTATGGAAATGTTTTGTACATTATTTTACATTATTGCTAAATAAATTTTGTCCACAGAAACATAAGCCTCAGTCATTACGAGAAAAGTGAGTGAGCAACCAAAAATTTGGTCGCTCACTCACTTTGATTATTAAAATAGAAATTTTATTTTTTTGGGCACAAGTTCTTCTGCTCCAACATGTAATTAACACTAATTCCTAGGCCTAAGAGAATCCAAAATACGGGAGCCACTGAGACTAGACTATCGTTAAAAAAGGCCGCCCCCAAATAACCACATACTGCCACAAAGATTGCTACTCCCGCCCTTGAGAGAAAATCACTATAATCATTTTTAATGTAGAGCCTAGTGCTTCGGACAAAATAAGCAATAAATAATGATATAAGCGCAAGGAGGGAGATAACCCCGGTGTTTAAGCCAACCTGCAAATATAAATCATGAGGCTTATCTACCAACTGCCACATATCCCCGTTATACGCATAGAATTTTCCTATAAAATTATTTTGAGGGAAATAAGCGGCAAACGTGTCCGGTCCATAACCGACAAATAGTGTATGTTTCAGTAAGGGAATTGATCTGGACCAGATATATCCCCGTGAGGATCCTAATAATTCCTTACCTTCAAAGCCCCACTTCTCTACTGGTTGAAGATCGACGAGTTGACCTTTATTATTGAGTAAACCAATTTCACTGTTCGTTAAGATAAACCTTAATTTTAGATTACCCTTCTTTAATTGGAGAGCTTTTCTATCATTGGCCTTGCCCAGCAGAAGTTCGTAGTCTTTGTACCGATTATCCTGTAAATTTATCATTCCTGTGCTTTGATCTAACTTCATGCCGATCGGATGATCATCTTTATCGTTGAACGTGATTTGGTCACCGTTGACAGAAAACTTAAGGGTTTCAGTGGAAGTTACTAAAGTTGCCTGGTTCCCGTTTATATCTAACCCTTGCAGTAGTGAATTCGCCTTAGAATCGCCTTCCCCTGCGCTTCCTGTAAGCTTTGAGGCATCGGTGATTAAGGAACCAATCCTTGATCCTAGATATCCTTTTGACATGTTATTAAGCCCGAATACTAAAAGACCTAAGATCACCAAGCCACCAAGGAAATACTTCCAGTTTTTGAGTATATATTTGTTAATCATAATTATTAAAACCACGAGTGCCAAAACACCACCCACCATGCCAGCTCGAGAATTAGAACCTAGCCAGTTTATAGCCAATAGTAGGGAGAGTGCCGCAAAGAACACTTTGAGCCAACTCCGCTTAGTGAGGACAAACAAGGTGAATGTCAAAGGGAAAAGCATCGCCATATAACTACCCACATAGTCAATATGATAAAGTGTTGCATAAATCATATGTTTCGTGAATTGAAACTGTAATGTGGCCGCTAGTTGTTGGTAAGCGTCAGGCAAAATCAAGCTTTTACCGAAAGCTGATTTAAAAAGATCATAACCTATGTATTGAAACAAACCAATTAAGCCAATAATGATTGCGCCTGTGAACAGAGCTCCTAAGAGAACTTTGATATGTTGTTCCTTCTTCACAAGATTCATGGTAACAAATAATATGGCCATATAGGCCAAAAGTACATACATCCCTTCATAACGATCGACGAACCCCGTTAACGAGATATCCGTATACTGAGAAAGCACCGTAGAAAGGATTACAAAGAAAGCATAAACTGCGATGGGAATATAATAATAACTGCGCCTTATCCTTTCAAATCCGTAGAACATAACGATTAATGCCAAAACGACGACTGCCAAGGTACTGCTGATTAAGATCCAAACCATCTTGTAATACGAGAAAAAGTCCATATTTTCCTTCTGACCGGTCCAAAATTTCAAGGATGCGCCGGTTAACGGTACAACTTTCATATAAACAATTAAGGGCACAACCGTTAGCAAAAACATGAGTGGCAATAACCAATACCACTTGTCGACACTATCGATATTCTTCTTTATCATACATCTTTCCCCTTCCTCAAAACATGTTATAAACTCGAACAATTAAACTGTTTAAAGCCAAGTCAAATTGTCCATGTAGTCACCCCTTAGAATCGGTGTGAGTTTGCTTCTCAGCGGTTCTGAAATGTCCCTTAGTCTTACATCTTCGACCTTCAAGATATCCACGGTATCCAATTTGAGCTTGTCCGCCAATTTCTTGGCTGTTAAGTTCTGATTTTTCCGAAGCTCTTTTACAGTTTTCTTATCCTTGAACTTCAATCCAGAAAACAAAGTAGCCCCTCCTTAATTCGCCAGAAAATTCTTTAGTAATTGGAAACCTACCTTTAACCTCGGTTTTGCCTTTTAAGTAAATCATTGTAACTGAACAAACACAATTCACCGTTACTGTCCTTCACTGTCACTAACGATTGATAAATTCCTTTTATAATGTCTTCCTTTGGAAACGAGATTGAGACAAAATATTCATTGTTTGCGTACAAAGGCTTCAAGAACTTATATGAATATCCTATAAATAAGGTACCATTACCCGGATACTCCATGCCGGAGTATTTAGATGAGATAGCATTTATTATTAGACCATGCGCAATCTTTTTTCCCAATCCCCGCCCCGCTGCATACTCGTCACTATAATGTATTGGATTGTAATCTTCACTAATTGCACCATAATTAATAATATCTTCCTGTGAAATTGTTATCGTAAATGATTGTACAGGCACCTGTGAGTAATTGATGAGGCTATTAATATGAATTGTGTTGTAGGCATTTTTCAATGTAAAGCCCTCTCTACCCCACACCTTTTGAACTGCAAAGTTATGTATTTGAGTAGAGACCTTCATTAAGGAAAAACCAATTTCCTTAAAATATCCTTGAGTAAATCTTATTATATCACTGTACATTCCTGCTCCAGAGGCTTCAGGTAAAACACCAAATAAAACTCCTTCTGCTTCGTGAATAATTTCTTTATAACCACATGTAGCAAATCCTACATATTTTCCATTCTGTTGTATCAACCAAGCAATTTCCCCTTCGTCAACACCCTCAATATAACCACTTGCCCATTCCTTGTATCCCTCTAAAATAGTCTCTTTCGGCAGTACTGGATTAGAGTCATAATGACTAGTGTAGCTCGAAAATATTGCCTGAACCAAATTATTCAGGATCTCACGATGATACGACTCACATTTAATAAATTGAAGATTATTATTCTTTAAAATACGTGGTTCATACTTAGATAGGTCGACATAATAATAAACAAGCGTATCTGCAACAAGAAAAGGAAAGCCTAAACGATCTAACTTATAGAGCTGGGACAATTTGTCACAAGGTATTCTGATTATTGCAAGATCTACTTGATTATTTACAATAAAGTCTTGTATTTCCTGAGCAACGATATTCTCAAAGGTACCTCTAAAGACACGCATTTTAAAACGATCACTTTCGCTAACAGAATATTCAAGAATTTCCTTGGTAATCATGTCAAAACTCCTCATTTTACTTATTTATGCACACCCAAGTTTAGCTTCTTGCAACAATAACAAGACCAAATAAAATAATTCCTAATCCTAACCACCGCAGCATTGGCACGGATTCATGAAAGAAAATACTTGAAAATAATAACACGAGTGGGAAAGCTATGCTCATAAACGGATAAGCGTAACTCAAACTGGTCTTTGATAATGTTACCATCCAGCTCATTGCTGCCAATACTGCAAAGATGAGTCCTGTTAAGATGAATGGATTAAGAAACATATTTCTAAATAGAAACACTACTATCTCAGCTTTGTTCTTCGGTACATCACCCGCAACAAGCATTCCCTGCTTGGTTAAAAGTTGTCCTATCACGGTTGCACAAATTGTTAGTACTATAGGTATAAAGTTTGACATACTTCCCCCTTAGTTTCAATTCTAAATTTGAAATAGATTATGAAAGGTTCATCATCTATCCCTCTTCATCATTCCTTCTAGTAAACGATGACTCTTTTATACTAAATTGGCGGAAATAAGCAACTTCGCCAATAATACGTGCCAAATATTCTCCTACAACCCCAAAAGACATCATGATTACTCCCGAGAATATACTCAATAGCGAAATCACAGAAGTCCAACCTTCCACTGGGAATGCTCCAGATAATTTCATTGCTATAACATAAATGCCCAATAGCAAACCTATGAGAGCAAATACAAATCCGTTAAGACTAATAACTCTAAGCGGAATTGTGGAATAGTTAACTAGCAAATCAAGAGCAAGTTTGATACTTTTGGATAATGAATAGTTAGATTTACCGAATCTTCTTTCATCGTGCTTGACATCAACATTAGCAAGGTTTAGTGTATTACTCAATATTAGCGCGTCGACCATTGGATTCGGTGTTTTGACCGCTATTATTGCATGGACCAACTCCCGGCTAAGAACTCGAAAACTTGACATTTTAATATCTTCCGGTTTTCCGAAAATTACTTTAAAGCTCTTCCCTACTAAAAAACTTCCCACATTCCTGTAAGCGGCATGCTTCTTTTCTTTTGGTCTACCGATCACTGCGTCAAAACCCTCTTTAATCTTGTTAAGCAATTCCATGATCTCTTCTGGGGGGTTTTGCAGATCATCATCCATGGTAATCACGTAATCACCCTGTGCATAATTAAATCCACACATAATTGCGTTGTGTTGACCGAAATTACGCATAAGACTTATAAATTTTACCCTTAAATCCTGTTGATGAATTTCCTTGATAATATTCAAGCTGTGGTCTGGACTACAGTCATCAATCAAGATTATTTCAAAATTTTGCGTTATTTTTTCTAACGTATCTTTGAGACGATCATACAATTCCTTTAAACTGTCCGATCCTTTATAAACCGGAATAACTACAGAAATATCAACTTGCTGCATGTTTAACCTCCATTAAGATTGATTGGAGATTTTCCAAGACATATTCTTGCTCATCCATAGTCATTCCAGCATACATTGGAAGTCTTAACAATCGTGAACTTAGATCCTCAGTTATTGGTAAATCTCCGACCTTATATCCGAATTGTTGTCCCATAGGAGATGAATGCAATGGAATATAGTGAAACACCGAATTAATTCCTTTCACTTTCAACTTGTAAATAACTTCGTTTCGTCTATTCTCATCGGGTAGAAGAATATAAAACATGTGAAAATTTGATTCGCAATTTGGAGGAATAACTGGTAGTCGTAATATTCCCCGCTCCTCATAAGGTAACAAAGTCTCATAGTACCGATTGTAAATCGTTCTTCTTAGCTCATTGATATTATCTAATTCTTGGAACTGTGCCCATAAAAAAGCCGCTAAAATATCTGATGGTAAATAACTTGATCCAATGTCGACCCATGTGTATTTATCCACTTGGCCTCGAAAAAACTTGCTTCTGTTAGTTCCTTTCTCACGAATTATCTCCGCTCGTTCAATTAACTCTTGGTTGAGTGAGTTAATTGTTATCGCTCCGCCTTCTCCACAGGAATAGTTCTTAGTCTCATGAAAGCTATAGCTACCTATATGGCCAATGCTCCCTAAATACTGCCCGTTATATTTCGCATTGACTCCTTGTGCTGCATCCTCAACTACATACAAATCATGTTTTTGTGCGATATCCATGATTAAGTCCATCTCACATCCTACCCCAGCATAATGAACTGGAAAGATCGCCTTTGTACGTTTTGTAATTTTATCTTCGATTTTATTAGAATCAATGTTTAGTGTACTAGGTACAATATCAATAAATACGGGTATTGCACCTCTTAAGACTATTGCATTTACTGTAGACACAAAGGTATATGATGGCAAGATAACTTCATCGCCTGGTTTTAAGTCAATTAGCATTGCTGCCATATCCAAGGCATGAGTGCACGACGTGGTCATTAAGGCCCTGTTAATATTAAACTTTTCCTGAATAAATTTATTTATTAACTTTGTATAGTAACCATCACCTGAAATGTGATTTTTTCTGATAGCATCCTGTATGAACTCCTGCTCTTTACCTGTATGAAATGCTTTGTTAAAAGGTATATTCATACTATCATCCCGTCCTCAATCAAATAATATTAACCCTGCACACTTCATGTCTTTTCAATTCAACTACATAAAATTATTACAGTCGAAGTATTAGTGTCGCCTCTGGTTCGTATATAAAATAGCCTCATCTAATCAGTTACGCAAAGTCAATGTGCAACTTCGTTTCAATAATGAATTAGTTTTTCTTTGTGCTGTGGACTTTTTTCAGTATAAGGTGCCATTCCTCTAAAATAGCCGTTATATCCCAATGTTCAATATACAGCTATATACGCTGTATCCCCTATAATTACAATTTGATCTTCTGAGTAACTTGTCCAACTCTTTCCTATAAAGTATTTATCATTAATATCCTTAACCATAGGAATCTCTTTGAAATTTCTTCCGGTATACAGATTAAACATAGGGGTTCTTCCCCATCCCACGGCGAATTCTCTTACATTAGTATCTGAAGAGCTTATTAAATCGTTATATGCCCATGAAATACTTCCATCATTTATAAAAGAAAGATTATTCACTACTATTCCACTTCTAGTTTCATATGTTTGAATCTTAGTATATATAATATTTGTTAATTCTCTGTCCATGTGATTCGTAATTTGCGTTCCTAATGCTATTTTTTGGGTATAGAAATAGTTAGTAAAGAGAAATACTACAACTATACTACAAACAATTGGATATAATAGTTTTTTGATATGTAGCCAATTACCATTATCTAATTGAATTAAAAATGCTATCCAAATAGTTAAAATGCCTGGCCAACCCATGATTCCGACTACAGTTCTAGGAGTAATCCACAAATCACTACTTATTATATGAGGTGCAAAAATAGCGATATTAATAATACACATAATTACAAACGAGATTAAAAATAATATAATTCGCCGGCCTTTCGTTAGGAATACTAAGAAGGCTAAAAAGGAAATAATAAGAACTAACGTTGCAGAAGCATAAAAGTAGCGAGGTAAAAAGGTATATGATCGAAGTATAATATCAGGGATAAAAGCAATGATTTTCTTAAGATTAACGAATATATCAACCTTGGAAAAGTCCTGCCTCGCAGGTCTAAATATTAATAATAATATAATTTGGGACATTGCTGAAGTAGCATATACAAAGCCTGTTAATAATATATCAAATATAGTTTTCTTAATTTGATTTTCTTGGATAAAGTCAAGATAAATAATTGTAAGGCATATTATAAAGAAATAAGTACCCATAGCTTGGTTAGTACCTAATGCGAAAATTAAAATTATAGTAGAAATGAAATAATTTCGTAATCTACTTCTTTTATTATGAACTACTTCGAATCCTGCCAGTACAGCAAGCGTAATAGCAATTGAAAAAAATATCGATGATTCCGCCCACACAAACCAATCAATAAAATATGCATTGAAAAAAATAGTTAATACACCTAAATATATTAGCAACTTATAAATTAATAGATTTTTTTTAAGCATGCCGATTTTTCTTTCTGATTCATTTTCGCAATTTCTATTTGTAAATTTGAGATATGTAAATATTGAAAGAATTGAAAAAACGATTATATTTATAAATGTAAATATAAATTGACTTTGAATAGGTTCAATTTGAAAATTCTGCATCAAATATAATCCTAATGCAGGAACAAATCTTCCTAATTCTAAATGATGATTTATAACATTATGTGAAATCATATAAGAATAGGAATCAGTAGAAAAATGAGTATTTAAATAAATACCATAAAATAAAAAACTTATAAATAATGAAGATATTATCACGAGTTTTTCTTGTATAATTCTAGTCAAACTCTTTTTGAATTTTACATTATGATATAATCTCATAATAACTCTAGCACCTCATCGATTATTTCGGCTACGTATCCCACAATACGTTACGCTATTTTGAATGTTTCAACAGTATTCAATTGAATCAAATGGATTCAATTTATATCCAAACAATGGACTAATAACTTTCCCCATTCTATAATATAAATAATGCGAAATTTAGTCTTATTTGGCAATTTGTGAAATATATTGATATATAAACATGGTCCCCACGTTTGACAGTCTTAAACCCCAACATATATATGCTATATTGTGATTACGCAGTTAATGGTGCTTATAAAGATGGATAAATAGTCATATAAAATGAGACTGCTTTTTCGTTCTGTATGAAATCACTTTATTAGATTAGAATATAATCTTGTATTGATATAAAGCCTTTTTGTTTCAGTTTTTCCTCTATTTTATCTCTATCTTCTTTTGTAGCAATAATGATCTTCACCTTGATCTCAGGAAATACTATTACATCAGATCGAAAAATTCCCTTTTCCTTCAAAATTCCTCTACTAATTTTTGTATCATCAACAAAGCCTTCAATATCAAAGCCATTTTGTCGTAACTTTTTATAAACTTGTAAGCTTTCTTCATTTGTACCCCATAGATAAACTGGCTGCTCATATCCATATAACGTTCTTATTAATGGTAGTTTAATTATTAAACGTTCTACTAATGTCAATTCCTGTGCCAGTTCTGACGGATTCTCTACAGGAAAGTACAAATCTGGAGATATTAAAAAAGCAGTTGTTTTCAAATCTATATACCAGTCTCTATCCTTAAAAACCCACAGCACATCTTCTGCAAGAGTAATATACATTTTATAAAGTATTTCTCTTTTTATATTACTTAATTTTGGAAGTATTTTATCTATAATCTGTACCCGTTTTAACATTACTTCTTTGTTTTTTGTGGTAGATAAGGATGCAGTATGGCAGCGATAGTAATATAATACTTTACTTATTTTTTTAAATTTAAAAATCAAACTAGCACGAAGCCAGAAATCATAATCCTCTACTAGGAATTCTTCTTCATTATATCCTCCAAGCTGTTCATGTACTTGACGTTTATATAAAAAACAGGCACCGATAATATTTTCAATTAAGATATTATCTATATTTTCGTCTAACACCTGTACCGCTCTCACATCGTTGTTTTCGTCTATGACTGCGTAGTCTGCATAGATAACATCAATTTTAATATTATTTTGTAATTTCTTAACCATCTCTTCGATAGCATTAATACCATAGATATTGTCGTCACTTGTCCATGTAAAATATTGTCCTTTAGCAATCGAAAAACCAGTATTTAAAGCTGCTGGAAGTTTTTTATTTTCATAATGTCTAATTACTTTCAAACGGTTATCTCGGACTGCAATCTTATTTATAGTCTCTAGTGTATTGTCAGTCGAACAATCATCAACAACTATTAATTCAATATTCCTATAGGTCTGATTTAGACAGCTAATTATTGATTCCTTAATGTACTTATTGCCATTATATGTAGGTAAAATTATTGAAACCAATGGATTATCTTCTACATTACCCTTAACAGAATCACTTTTCTTAAGGATCTTATCCAATAAGTTAAAGTTAATAGCAGATCTCCTTAGATATTCGCCCAGTTTTTGTACATCATAGGGCTGCTTATCTTTAGACAATTGTTTTAAAACATCTACTGGAGGAGTCTTCATGTTTTCATAATCTAGAAGTATTCCCTCGTATGTAATGTCTAATAACAAATTATTCAATTTGCTTTCATAAGCGAAAGGGATAAATGGAATATGAAGGATCAATGCCATAACAAGGGCATGAAAACGCGTAGCAATAATAGACTCACATTCAGAAAAGGAGTTCATATAGCTATTTATCTCGCCCAGATATGACTTTATCTTTACTCTATCATGATCATTAACACCTAAAAGAATATCTTTTGCAGTTTCCTCATCCTTAACTTTACCACTGCTAAAACAGAAAAAAGTAACCTGGTTTTGATTATCCTTCTCTAAATAAACATTAATTATGGATGAGAAATAAGCGCAATACTCCGTATATATTTCATCATCCAAACTGGTCTTTCT
>Ga0209123_1003316_pt1 | contig 12225 bp, 4 predicted proteins | sample BarGraIncu00431A_FD_184500 | JGI IMG/M metagenome (GOLD analysis project Ga0209123, IMG submission 184500) | Arctic peat soil microbial communities from Barrow, Alaska, USA - Barrow Graham LP Incubations 004-31A (SPAdes) (version 2) | ecosystem: Environmental > Terrestrial > Soil > Wetlands >...
AGCCTGGGCAACCTGCTGGGCGGCAGTGACACCCTGGTCGTGGACAACGTCATCTACGGTAGCAGCGGCAATGACAAAATCAACGGCGGCATCGGCAACGACGCCCTCTCGGGCGGCGCGGGCAACGATGTCATCGACGGCGGCGAAGGTGACGACATGATCGGCGGGGGCGCAGGCAGCGACACCATCACCGGCGGCGCGGGCAACGACTTCATCAGCAGCGCTGCCGACATCCAGAGCGGACGCCAGCAATGGGGCGCCAACGACCAATGGAGCCGCTGGGATCAGCCCGCTGGCGTTGAAGTGATGGCCAACGGCACTACCTGGGGCGTGTTCCGCTATGGAACCAATGCCACCATTTGGGACGGCATCAGCACAACCCAAACCGAAGACACCGGCGACACCGTGGACGCAGGCGCCGGAGACGACCAGGTGATCGGCAGCTGGGGCGCAGACCGGGTGCAAGGCGGCGACGGCAACGACAACATCGACGGCCTGGCTGGGGACGACATCCTGGAAGGTGGCGACGGCAATGACAACATCCAGGCCGACGGCATCATCATGGCGGGCTTTCTCAGCAGCGTGGACAGCGCACACCAAGGCGCCGACTTCTGTGACGGCGGCGCCGGGGACGACACCATCACCGGGGGCGGCAATGCGGACGAGCTCCTTGGTGGTGCTGGTGACGACACAATCTGGGGCGACAGCAGCTTAGGCATGACCGATTACGAGAGCTACGTGGAGTTGGCCTACCACGGTGCGGACTACATTGACGGCGAAGACGGCAACGACTACATGGAGGGCGGTGGCAAGGACGATACCTTGTATGGCGGCGCCGGTGACGACGTCCTGTGGGGCGACACCAGTGCCGTCAATGTGGCCACCAGTGCCGATGGCGCCTTGTTGTGGGGCAATGACTACCTGGACGGCGAGGACGGCAATGACAAGCTCATTGGCGGGGGCAAGGATGACACGCTGTATGGTGGCGCCGGTAACGACGACCTGTGGGGCGATGAGCCCAATATCGCTTTGGCCGGTGAGTTTCATGGCAATGACTACCTCGATGGCGGTGAGGGTGACGACTACCTTGAAGGTGGCGGCAAGGACGACACCTTGATCGGTGGCGCAGGTAACGACTCTCTGGTGGGCGATGCGCAAGGCACTGAGCTGGCTGCTGAGTTCCACGGCAACGACTTTTTGGACGGCGGTGAGGGCGACGACACGCTGATGGGTGGTGGTGGCAACGACACCTTGCTAGGGGGTGCGGGCAACGATTTCATCAGCGGCGATGACGCGCTCTCATCTGAGCTGGCGGGCGACTACAGCGGGGACGACACGATAGATGGCGGGGACGGTAACGACATTGTGCTGGGCGGCAAGGGCAACGACAACATCGCCGGTGGCGCAGGTGATGACCGTTTGTTTGGCGGCGAAGGGGACGACATCATCAGCGGGGGCGACGGCAACGACATTCTGGCCGGTGGCAAGGGCAACAATCTGCTGGACGGTGGTGAAGGCGATGACGGCTACTACTTCACCCGCGGTGACGGCTTCATGCGCATCACCGACAGCGGCGGGTGGAACACCTTGTATTTGAAACCCGGCATTGGCATTGAAGACATCAAGTTCAGCCTGGGCAGCCTGAAGATCACCGACGGTAGCAGCGGCGACGAGATTCACCTGGACGGCTTTGACCCCGCAGACGCGCTCAACACCAGCCCAATACAGCGGGTAGTGTTTGAGGGCACGGGGCGCGCCTACGACATGGCGCAGCTGCTGCAAGACATCGGCTTTGATCTGGATGGCACGGCTGACGCAGACTCTATTTCTGGCACCAGCCTGGATGACCGCATCAACACGTTTGAAGGCGATGACTACATCTCGGCGCTGGGCGGCAACGATGTGATCAATGCTGGAGCGGGTGATGACTATGTGGATGGTGGCGATGGCAATGATGTGCTTGACGGCGGCACCGGGGCTGACGTGATGGTGGGGGGGGCGGGCGCCGATACCTACTATGTGGATAACGTGAACGATGTTGTTCTTGAGACCGAGGCGCGTACCAGCGATGGTGCGCAGGATGACTTGGTGGTGTCCAGCATGAGCTACCGCTTGGGGGACAACGTGGAGGGTCTTGCTCTGGTGGCCGGTGCGCAGGATGCCGTAGTGGCACTGGGCAATGAGCTGGACAACACCTTGCAAGGCAACGAATTAGACAATTTGCTCGACGGTGGCGCTGGTGCCGATGTCATGTCGGGCGCGCAGGGGGACGACACTTACATCGTGGACAACGTGGGCGATCAGGTCCATGAATACGCAGGTGGGGGCATCGACACCGTGGTCGCCAGTGTGAGCTTTCAGCTCTCTGATGCCGTGGACAAGCTGGTTCTGGTGGGCAGCGACAACCTGAGCGGGGTGGGCAGTGGGCAGAGCAACGTTATCACTGGCAATGACGGCAATAACGACCTGAACGGGATGGCGGGCCAGGATACTGTGTACGGTCTTGGTGGTGATGATTCACTGCACGCCAGCGCAGGCGCCGATGTGCTGGTGGGCGGCACCGGCAACGACACGTATTACGGCTTGGGCGAGATCACGAGCTATGCCACTCAAAACGGTTTGTTGGTGGCTGACGGGCACCAGATTGTGGAGCTGGCCAATGAAGGTATCGACACCGTGGTGACGGTGGAGAACTTCACGCTGGGTGCCAATGTGGAGAACCTGGTTTTGGTGCAAAACAAATGGTTGCAGGATTACCCGTTTGCAATGCCCAATGGCGGAGCCGACCCGCAGGACTGGCGCCAAAGCGGCACTGGCAATGAGCTGGATAACACCATCACGGCGGCTACGGTCACCCCCAACAGGTGGGAGGACATGCCACGGCTGGGGGCGGACCTTAAAGGCATGGCCGGTAATGACACGCTCATAGGCAACGCAGCGGATGATGTGATTGACGGTGGCACGGGTGTGGACACCATGGTCGGCGGTGCAGGCAACGATACCTATCTGGTGGATAACGCCGCCGACCAGATTGTGGAGCAAGCCGTTGGCGGGTTGGGCGGGCGGGGCGGGTGGCTCGACCAGGTGATCAGCAGCAGTGTGAGCTACACCTTGGCGGCGAACGTAGAGATTCTCACTCTGGTTGAGGGGAGCGCTGCCGTGCGCGGCACCGGCAATGAGCAGGACAACGACATTGTTGGTAACAGTGGCGACAACATCCTGGACGGTGGTGCGGGCAATGACCGCATTTATGGCGGCGATGGCAATGACAGTTTGCTGGGCCTGCAAGGGGTAGACAACTTGTTTGGCGAAGCCGGAGACGATGTACTGCAAACCGGTGATACGGGTGGAGTCATGAGTGGAGGTGATGGTAATGACCACCTGACGGGCGGCGCGGGCAATGACCAGTTGGATGGTGGTGCTGGTCAAAACCTGATGGAAGGTGGTGCCGGGGATGACAGTTATACCGTCACTGACGTAGGCAACGTGATCATTGAGAATCAGAACAACGGCTTTGATCAGGTGACGTCTTTTGTTGACTTTGTTCTAAGCGCGAACTTGGAGGATTTGACCTTGCTCGGCAGTGCAATTGTTGGCGGTGGCAATAATTCTGACAACAACATCTACGCTAATAATGCCAATAATTTGATTGATGGTGGCGCAGGCAACGACGTCCTTGATGGTGGTGCGGGCGATGACATCATTGCGGGAGGCGATGGCAATGACTCCATCACCGGAGGGGGGGACATATTTCGCTATCACTCTGAAAACGAACTGTTAAGCAACTCTGATGTGCTGGATGGCGGTTTGGGGGATGACACGATAGATGGCGGCTCCGGCAATGACACTATTGATGGCGGCGCCGGAAATGACTCGCTGTATGGTGGGTACAACGACGGCTCTGAAAGCAATCAAATTTGGTCTAACCGGGACACCATTTCAGGCGGCGATGGTAACGACTTTATAGATGGCGGATCTGATGCGGATGTCTTGTTTGGCAATGCGGGCGATGATGTTATTTATGGGGGCAACAATGATTGGAGCAGTGCTTATTACGACCCCGCCCTGGGCGCATATGGCGAGATGTCGAATAATGACTTTGTGGACGGCGGGGATGGCAATGACCAAATTTTTGGGCAAGACGGCGCTGACATTTTGATTGGTGGGGACGGGGAGGACTTGCTGGATGGGGGCGATGGAAATGATGTGATTTACGGCAGTCATTTTGGAGGCGCACCTGTCTTGGCGAGCACTGGCGATGATTTGCCAGCACCGCCGCTCCCAGTGACGCTCATGGTTAGTGGCACCGAGGACGATGGCTCCATCCCACTGGCCAACCAGATCGGGCAGGCCGACAGCTATGTTCTGCAAGGCGTGATCGGCGACGGACCATACACAAGTGCGCCGTCTTACGGTTGGGACTACGACTTTTACAGCTTGGGCAATCTTTCGGTTGGACAGGTTGTGAGCGCTGCCACCTTCACAAATTTTGACACTGTGTTGGGGCTGTATGACTCAGCAGGCAACCGAGTCGCTTTCAATGACGATGCCAGTGGCGCGGGTGGGTCGGCCAATGGGACGGATTCACGCCTGAGCTTCCAGGTCGATTTCAACGACACCTACTATCTTGCGATTTCGGATTACGACAATGGGTTGCCGCCGAACCCCTTTGATTCAGGGTCTGTATCGGACGGCGGTATTTTTGATCATACCTATGACGGAGGTGATTACTCGATCACAGTCAACTTGAATGCGACCATTCAGGCGCCCAGTTTCGAAAGCATTCCTGTCAATACGGCTTATCTGGACAACACGGTGAGCTTGGACGATATGGCTGGCGGCGCGGGTGATGATGTTTATGTGGTTGATGGTATGTACACCAAGGTAACGTTCACCGTCTTGAATGATTGCGGGGATGAAATCCCCGCAACATGCCTGTCATGGACAGCCGACAACGTGATGGAGTACGGGGACGAGGGCTACGACATTGTCTTAAGTAGCGCAGGGTTTACGTTGACAGATAACGTTGAAGAGTTGCGTCTTATTTTTGACCCCGCGACGGCCACGACGGATCCGCAGTATTACGCCGATATGCTGACCTACGGGCAGGACGGCACTGGCAATGATCTGGATAACCTCATCATCGGCAATGATCTGGATAATCATTTGGATGGTGGTGTAGGCGCCGACACCTTGGTGGGGGGGGCGGGCAATGACACTTACGTGATTGATGATAGCGGCGACATTATCTTTGAGCAGGTCAATGAGGGCGTTGATACCGTAGTAAGTTCTATAGGTTATGCACTTGAAAATGGAAACCTGGAAAACCTGACGTTGTCGGGGTCAGCCGATTGGGGCGAGGGCAATGCGCGCGATAACGTGATGGTTGCCAATGATGTTGGCGATGAGCTTCTCGGGTTTGGCGGCAATGACAAGCTAGTGGGCGGCGCAGGCGATGACTACCTTGCAGGAGGCGTGGGAGATGACCGCTATGTCTTCCGCCGGGGTGGTGGCAGGGATGTGATCGATGACTGGCAGGGGAACGATACTTTGTACATAGGCAGCGATCTGAGTCTCCAGGATTTGAATGTGACGCGCAGTGGCGATGATTTGATTTTGGATGTCCGCAATACCGATGACGGACTCAGCATCATCGATTGGTTTGTCGAAACTGAAGGGGTGAATCGCATTGAGTTCTGCGACAGTGAGGCCATAGACCGGGACGCAATCATCGCCTTATTCAACAAACCCCCTGTTGCAGGTGACGATCATTTTCAGACGGATGAGGACGCAAGCCAAACGGTGATTCTGGTGTCAGATATGCTGACCAATGATTTTGATCCGAACGCGGCAGACACGCTGCATGTCACAGGGTTTGACGCAGTCACAGCACAGGGCAACTCGGTAAGCATGGACGCCAACGGCGATCTGCGCTATGGCATCGGGAGCGACTACCAGTCATTGGCCCAAGGTGAGACAAGCCAAGACAGTTTCACCTATACCGTGGCGGACGATGCGGGGGCCAGCAGCAGCGCAACAGTGACCATGACGATTGTTGGTGTTAATGACGGCCCGGTGGCTGGAGCTGATACAGCGCAGGTTCAGGAAGATGCGAACCTGGCCGCCACAGGCAACGTGCTGGCCAATGACACGGATGTGGACGCAGGCGACACACTCACCGTGGTCAACTCAGGCACCCTTGCCGGTGTCTATGGCTCACTCGATTTGGCGGCTGACGGCAGTTACAGCTACACGCTGAACAATGCCAGTATGGCCGTGCAGTCCCTGGCACAAGGGCAAACTGTCGTCGATCAATTCGACTACAGCGCCACCGATGGCCTGGCAGTCTCGACCAGTGAGCTGCGCGTAAGCATCACCGGCACAAACGACGGCCCGGTGGCTGGCGCTGATGCAGCGCAGGTTCAGGAAGATGCGAACCTGGCCGCCACAGGCAATGTGCTGACCAACGACAGCGACGTTGACGCAGGCGACACACTCACCGTGGTCGGCGCAGGCACCCTTGCCGGTGTCTATGGCTCACTCGATCTGGCGTCTGATGGCAGCTACAGCTACACGCTGAACAATGCCAGTATGGCCGTGCAGTCCCTGGCACAAGGGCAAACTGTCGTCGATCAATTCAGCTACAGCGCTACCGATGGACAGGCCAATGCCACACAAACACTGAGCGTTACCGTTGTCGGTAGCAACGACGCCCCGGTGTTGGCCGCGGCGCTGGTGGACCGCAGCACGGCGGCTGCGCAGGCGTTCAGCTTTACGGTGCCAGCAGGTAGTTTTACCGACATCGACCAGGGTGATGTATTGGCTTATGGTGCGCAGGTGATTGATGCACAGGGCAAGGCGCAGGCCTTGCCAGCTTGGTTGAGCTTTAACGCTGCGACTTTGACTTTTAGCGGCACACCAGCAGCGGCTGCCGCGCTGAACATCTGCGTCACGGCTATCGACCGTACTGGCGCCCTGGCCAGTGATGTGTTTGTGCTCAACGTGCAGGCATCCGGTGGCGGATGCAGTGATAACTCTGGACATAGTGATGACTCTGGTCATGGCAGTTGCGATTCAGGACACGCTGACGAAAGCTGTGATGATGGTCATGGCCATGCGCATACCCATGTGCTCGACGGTGATGACCACTGCGACAACCTAGATGCTCACACTTCTTGCAACGATGATCATGCGGTGCTGATACGTGCAGGGGTAGGCGATGACACGTTGTGTGGTGGTGTTGGCAATGACATCTTGCAAGGCGGCGCCGGACGCGACACGCTCAATGGGCGTGAAGGCTGCGCCGTGCTCGATGGTGGCAGCGGTAATGACAGTTTGACCGATGGCGCGGGCGATAGCTATCTGTTTGGCGGCACGGGCAGCGACACATTTACGCCTGGTACTGGGGCAGACCTGATTGCCTTTGACCGGGGCGATGGCGCTGATGTCGTTAATTTGACAGCCCAGAGCAGTGCCTGCGATATTCTGAGCCTGGGCAAAGGCATTCGTTATGCTGATCTCAAGTTACGCAAAACCGGCACCGATTTGGTGGTTGACATGGGCCAAAACGACAGCATCACCTTGAAGAACTGGTATGGCAGCAGCCAACTACACACCATCGGAAAACTGCAGGTGGTGACCGTGGGCGGGGACTATCAGGCAGGCTCTTCGGACAAGCTGCGAAACAGTCAGGTCGAGGTGTTTGATTTCGGCAAAATAGTTCAAGCTTTCGACAGCGCGCGTACTTCCAAGAACAGCGCTTCCAACGGCTGGGCGGTGATGAATAGCTTGCTCGATGCCCATTTGCAGGGCAGTAACACCCAAGCGCTGGGCGGCGATTTGGCGTTCCAGTACGCCACTAATGGCAATTTGGCAAGCTTGGGCTTGACAGCAGCGCAATCAGAGTTGGATGCCGGTACGGGGTGGCAAAGCCTCAAGAGCCGCAGCCAGCTTGAGCAGGGCTCTATGCGGCTGGCGGCGTGAGCCACTGGCATCGTTACGCGGGTCACTGGGGCAAGGTTGCCTCGGGCAAATTCGAGGAATTTCTGAGTGAAATTTGAAAACGACTTTCAACCTGACCTGCTGGCCATCCAGGAGCAGCCTCCGGCACGCCTGCCGCGCATCGTGGGTTATGTCACGGGTGGCCTGTTTGTTGTGCTGGCGGTCTGGGCTGTATTGGGTAAGCTTGACATCATCACCAGCGCCGAGGGGCGCTTGGTGCCGCGCAACTACAGCCGGGTGTTGCAACCGGCCGAGGCCGGCATTGTGCGCGAGGTGCTGGTGCGCGACGGTGATGAGGTCAAGGCCGGTCAGGTGCTGATGCGTATGGACGCAACAACCGCCAGCGCTGACATGGGCACATTGAGGGCGGATGCTGCGCTCAAAGCCCTGGGCCTGCGCCGCATTGACGCAGAGCTGCGCGGCCACCCCTTGCTGCTGGATGTGCGTGACCCGCCGGACCTGGCCTCTCAGGTGCTGGCGCAATACCGGGCGCGGCGCCAGAGCTACCTGGATGCGTTGGCGCAGGAGCAGGCCACGCTTGAACGCGCTCAGCACGAGCTGGAAGCGGCCCGCCAGCAACTGACCAAGCTGCAAGCCACGGTGCCGCTTTACCAGCAGACAGCCAAGTCCTATGAAAGGCTGGTGAAGGAAGGATTTGTGTCCGAATTGGGGGCCAACGACAAGCTACGCGACAAGATCGAGAAGGAGCAGGAGCTTAAGAGCCAGGAGTCAAGCATGGGCGCGCTGGCATCAGCCGTGCAGCAGTCAAATCAGAAGCTGGCGCAAATCAAGTCCAGTTACGAGGCCCAACTGCTCAATGAGCGAGTGGATTTGCAGAGCCAGCAGCAGCGCACTCAAGGTGAGCTGCAAAAGCAGGTTTATAAATCCGGTCTGTTGGAACTCAAAGCAACAGAGGACGGCATTGTGAAAGACATGGCAACCTACACGCCAGGTGCCGTGGTGCAGCCCGGGGTGGTGCTGCTCAATCTGGTGCCCAAGAGCGAGCCTTTGCTGGCTGAGGTGGCGATTCACAATGAGGATGTGGGTTTTGTGGCCCCCGGTCAGCGTGTCAAGCTCAAACTGCAGGCTTACCCGTTTCAAAAGTACGGCCTGCTTGAAGGCGTGGTCGAATTGGTAGGGGCGGATTCGAGCAGCAATGACCCTCAGAAAGCGGCTGCCATGGGGCAAAGTCCACAGAGCTACAAGGCCCTGGTGAAACTGTCCAGTCAGACCCTGAGCACGCCGGGCCAACAAGCCCTGAAGCTTACGCCGGGAATGGTTGTACAAGCCGAGATTTCGCAGGGTCAGCGCACGGTGCTGGAGTATTTGCTCTCCCCCGTGCAAAAGGTGGTCCAGGAGGCGGGACGGGAGCGGTGAAGCTTAAGACACCTGGCAAATCTTGAGCATGTTGGCCTTGCCGGGGGCGCCCATGGGTTCGCCGCAGGTATTGGCATAAACGGCTCCAGAGTCATGTCTTGTATTGCAATACGCCCACTCTCCATTCCAACGAAGAACATCCGGTTTAAATCAGCCACCAACGCCCGTCAACCATGCGTGAGTGCGCAAAAAACAGCTATCAATTAAGTAGCTGTTCACGCACGGACTACGGGGGCTAAAGCCCTATTTGCCTTACAAATTGGCAAGTCTGAGCACCCCAGACACCGGGACTGATTGCGGCGTCATTTACCCTGACGGGCATCAAGTCTTCTTGCATGCCAAATATGCCTCTAGCCCCCGTGCAGCGTTCGCAAGCAGCTATCGAAACAGTAGCTTTTTGAAGCGGACACGTTGCCATGGCGCTCCCCCGTGCAAAAGGGGGGCCAAGCGGCAGGAAGGGAGCGGTGATGCTTACGACACCTGGCAAATCTTGAGCATGTTGGTCCCGCCGGGGGAGCCCATGGGCTCGCCGCAGGTAATGGCGTAAATATCGCCTGTTTGAACAATGCCGCGGGCTTTGAGATGGTTCTCGGCTTCATTCAGGGCCGTATCGCGGTCGGCGCTGGTGTCAACGAACAGGGGCTGCACATTGCGGTACAGCGCCATTTTCCGCTGCGTTGTCACCTTGGAGGTCAGCGCGTAAATCGGCACCCGAATCAGGTGGCGACTCATCCACAAGGCGGTGGACCCGCTGTCGGTCATGGCCACAATCGCTTTGGCGCCCAGGTGGTGGGCGGTAAACAGCGCCCCCATGGCAATGGACTGGTCAATGCGTTTGAAGGTCTTGCCGATGAAGTCGGACTCCAGTTTGAAGTCGGAGTAGCCTTCGGCGGCATGGCAAATATTGGCCATCTCCATCACGGTTTCCAACGGAAATTTGCCCGACGCCGTCTCGGCTGACAACATCACCGCGTCGGTGCCGTCCAGCACGGCGTTGGCCACATCGCTCACCTCGGCGCGGGTGGGCACCGGGTTGGTAATCATGGATTCCATCATTTGGGTGGCGGTAATGACTACCTTGTCATGTTCCCGGGCCAGCTTGATCATGCGTTTTTGCAGGGCCGGGACGGCGGCATTGCCCACTTCGACCGCCAGATCGCCGCGCGCCACCATGATGCCGTCGCTGGCCGGCAAGATTTCTTTCAGGCGTGGAATGGCAGTATCGGAAGACCCACTGGCCTGTGTGACGCTGGCACGCGCGGGCATGGGGCTGGTGCAAACGTTCCAATGGATTGCCCAGAGCCACCCCGATGAACTGGTGGAAGTGCTGCCAGACCTGTCCAGCCGCACGCGGGCGTTCTATTTGCTCTACCCACAAAACCGGCACTTGGCGGCGCGGGTGCGCGCTTTGCTTGACTTTCTTAAGCCAAATCAGGCGCTAGCCCCCATATGACAAGCGTAAACAGCTATTAAATTGAGAGCGACTGCGCTTGGATGAATCGTCCGCGCCTGTTGGCAACAAAGCGGCCCATGTAGGTGGCAGGCATTTTGCAAGCTATAAACAATACTTACTATCTTTAAATATGGTTGTATTTGTATTTATTGAATAGTAGAATTTCTTTATGCGAACCACCAAAACCCAGCAAACCAAGAGCCGCCGCCTGCTGATCCGCAGCGCTGTTGACCTGATGACCCAGCACGGGTTTGAAGACACCACCATGAAGCAGATCGCCCGCACTGCCGGGCTGGGCGATGCCACCATCTACAAATACTTCCCTACTAAAGAAAAACTGGTGCTGGCCTACTTTGAACAAGCCATCGGTGATGCCATTGCCCGCATGACTAAGACCAAAGAGCTGGAGAGTTTTGGCCTGCAAGAACGCATGCAGCTGCTGATGGACAGCGTGCTGGACGAGCTGCTGGCCGACCGCGAGTTTGTCGCCCTGGCCTACCAGCTGGTGGCGCGTATGCCGCTGTCGCTACTCAGTGATGCCTTGCCCGGCAAAGCCGCGCTGAAAAAGGCTTACGCCGACATGCTGGACGCCGCAGAAGCCTCTGGCGAAATTGCGCCCTGCGGCTTCAAGGGCAGTCTGGCGGGCCTGATGGCCGACTCGGTGTATGCCGTCATCAGCCACTGGCTGCGCGACACCTCGGACCAGTTCGCCACCACCACACAGCTGGTTGACATGGGCCTGGGCGTGGTGGTGCTGGCCCTGCGTAGCGGCCTGATCGACAAGCTGTTGGAACTGGGCGGTTTTGTGCTGCGCAGCCAGCTCACCCGTCTGCTGCAAGAGGGCAGCGGCTTGACCGCCCTGATGCAACTGGCCCGCCAGGGTCTGCAAAGCGCCACTGCAACAACGCCCAAGGCCAAAGCATGAGCACCAAGATCACCCGGCAAAATCTGCCCGAGCACAGCCACATCGCCACCCAGACCCCAGGTGCCGACTTTGCCGACTGCTACCGTTTTGCCGACCCGTGCCCCCAAGCCAGCGCCATGGAAACCTACCTCGTCGTCATGGGACGCACCCCGCGCTGGATGGATTTTTTGATGGCCGTGCGCAATCAGGCGGTGCGGCTGGTGGGCCTCAAAAATCTGGGCGGCATGCAACTGCCCCCCAGCGACAAACCCGCCAGTGCCTACCGTGTGGGCGAGCGCGTGGGCATCTTCAGCCTGATCGACCTGTCAGATGACGAGGTCATCGTCTGCGACGACGACAAGCACCTGCGCGTGCAGGTCTCGGTGTTCAAACACAGGGCGCAAGGCCAGCCGGTGGTGTCGGTCAGCACCGTGGTGCACAACCACAACCGGCTCGGCCGCCTCTACATGGCGGTGGTGGGGCCGGTACA
>Ga0209123_1003318_pt1 | contig 12214 bp, 6 predicted proteins | sample BarGraIncu00431A_FD_184500 | JGI IMG/M metagenome (GOLD analysis project Ga0209123, IMG submission 184500) | Arctic peat soil microbial communities from Barrow, Alaska, USA - Barrow Graham LP Incubations 004-31A (SPAdes) (version 2) | ecosystem: Environmental > Terrestrial > Soil > Wetlands >...
AATTTAAATAACTTTTATTCATTAAATATCACCTATACATATTATATCTATATACAATGTTTTTATTCAATAGAAATTATTTATTGGTGGATATTATCTTGGTTTGTAATATCATATGATTTAATAAAACTACTATGGTTATTCTAATAATATATATGTTTTTCATTCAAATTGATATAATATATATATTTCAACATATACATATTATTAGGTGAATTTATAAATGTTTTTAAATGAATATATTTTATCATACGAAGATATAATTTATAGATTAGATGATTTATGTAAAAATCACAGTAATATAATAATAAAAAAAGAACCAATAGGATACACTTCTTTTGGTTTTCCTATTGATTATTACAAAATACGGTAATGGCAATAAGGATGTAATTTTGATTGCTGCAACTCATGGCTGTGAACTAGTTACAATTACTTTTTTATTAGAGTTCATATATACAATTATTAATGAAAATGGTAAATATCTTGATGAATACTCTTTTCATATTATACCAATTTTAAATCCTGAAGGATATATAATATCTTCTAGCAATGTAATACCAAACATAAAAAACATGGATCTAATTTCATTACAAGATTATTCTAAAAAATATGTAAAATTGTATGATCAAGATGATTTAAATGCAGAAAAAGGATTGAAATGTGAAAAACTATATAAACAATTAATGACCACATCTTCTGAAAACATTTCATATTCAAACTTAAGATGTAATGTAGAAAAAATTTTGACAGAATGTAAATTAGATAATAAAGTTTTACCAATTTGGTCATCAAACGGTATAGGAATAGATATAAATGCTAATTCTATACATGAATTCAAAAACATGAAAGAATTAAAAGATAAAAATAAATATGGTAAATTGAGATACAATGATATACCTGTTGATATACCTAGTCCACACGGGTATCCAGGAGATGAAATATTTGATAAAAGATGTCCTGAAAATATAGCATTATATAATTTTGTAAATAAAATATATAATAATAAAAATTTAAAGTTATTTATTTCGTATCATTCAACTGGAGCCGAAATATACGGATATCCAAACATTAAACTTACAACTAAAAATCAATTTGATACCATTACAAATGGATTAAAATATTATAGTAAATTAACAAATTACACACCAATTAATGAAAACGTAAAGTATGGTGTAATGGATTATTATAGAATAAGCTTAGAAAATACTGTTACCTTAACTGTTGAATTATCTAAATTAAATGGTAATCCAATAGGACCTTTTTCAAACATACAAAGTTTAAATAAAGAATTTATTGATAATATAAACTCTATATTTTATACTTTAGACTGCATTAGCAAGAAATAATATATATATTTCATTGCTATTGTTTATATAAAGGCTAAAAAGTTGGAATAATATATATATCCCAACTTTTTAGTCTATTTATTATTACATAAGACATATTATCTGTTTAAGTCCAATTTCAAAGTCTATTTCTCCAATTTTAGTTTTAGAATCATATTTATCAAATTTATCTATTAACATTCTTAAATATTCCAAATCATATTTATCTGATACTTTATTTAACTTTCCAAATGCAAAAGGATGAATTTCTAAAATACTATTTATATCTTTAGTATTTTTGCCTTTTAAATATTTAATCATATATAGATGTTTAATCTGTTTATATAACATAACTGATATTTTGATTGCTGGTTCTTTTTGCATAAGTAGTTCAGCTAACATATCTATTGCTTTATGTTTGTTTTTATTTACTGCAAAATCAAGCATATCAAATATTTTAGAATTTAAAGTCTTGACACATATTTTATCAATAGTTTCTTTTGTAACTGTATCTCCAGTATTTAAAAAAGCAACTATTTTTTTAAGTTCATTAATATTATTACTTTTATCTTCTCCACATATATCAACCATATACTGAGCATTATTAAATGATATGCCTAGTTTATACATCTTCAGTGTATTTATCATATAACTTACCATATCTTTAGAATTTAAATGTTTAAACTCTTTAACTTCAGAATTCTTAGATAATTCTTTGTATTCTACTGTTCTTTTATCTATGTTATCTTCAATTATAAAATAAATATCATCTTCATCACAATTTAGAATCAATTTTTTTACATCAAATTTTAGATTTGTATCTTTAATTATAATTATTTTATTTGAGCCGAAAAAAGTTACTGACTGAGATATAGATTCTATTTCATTTATATTTTCTTTTGTTATATAAAATAGATTAACCCCTGTTTCTAATTTATCAAACTTAGATTTAATTTTATCAACAAACTTGTATAAATCATACTTTTCTTCGCCATATAATAAATATATCATAATTTCACTTCCTCTACTTTATATAATTTACTTGTTCTCTAAGCTCTGCTATACTTTGCATTGATCTATCAGCAAACATTGTATACTTAACTTTTTTGTCTCTTATTTTACCTTTTATATCTAATGGTTTTAAAATACCAAAATTTGCATTCATAGGTTGGTAGTCTTTATTTTCTGTACTTACGTGATTTGCTAAACTTCCTAACATTGTCTCATCTGGGAATTGTAAACTATTATCATTTAATTTAGATATTATACTCATAGCTACCATCATTCCTGAAGCACTACTTTCTACGTATCCTTCTACTCCAGATATTTGGCCAGCAAAATATATGTTATTTTTTTCTTTCATACAAAAGTTATTATCAAGTATTTTACTTCCATTTATATATGTATTTTTATGCATTACTCCATATCTTAAAAATTTAGCATTTTCTAAACCTGGTATCATTTTAAATATTCTATCTTGTTCAGTAAATTTTAAACTTGTTTGGAATCCAACTAAATTATATGCTGTTTTATTAACATTTTCAGATCTAAGTTGTACTACTGCATAATTTCTTTCTCCTGTTTTAGGATTATCTAATCCAACTGGTTTAAGCATTCCAAAAGTTAAAGTTTTCTCTCCTCTTTTAGCCATTTCTTCGATTGGCATACATCCTTCAAACAGTAACAACTTATCAAATTCATGTCTATTAGCAGATTCTGCAGTTATTAAATTGTTATAGAAATCCATATATTTTTCCTTATTCATAGGTAAGTTTATGTAATCTCCATCACCTTCACCATACCTATCCAAACTATATGCTATATCATAATTGATACTATCCGCTTCAATTATTGGAGCTGCAGCATCATAGAAGTATAAACTACCAATACCCACCAATTCTCTTATATCTTGTGATAACTTATCTGTTGTAAGTGGACCAGTAGCAATAACAGTTATTGTATCATCAGATATAATTTCATTTAAATCAGATATTTCTTTATACACAATTGAAATGTTATCATTATTCTTTATTACGTTAGTTATATATTCTGAAAATTGATCTCTGTCTACTGCTAAAGCTTGACCAGCTTCAACTCTTGTTTTATATGCTGCTTCAACTACCAAACTATTAAATATACTCATTTCTTTTTTTAATAATCCACATGCATTTGTTATATTTTCTGATTTCAAAGAGTTACTACATACAAGTTCTGCAAAATCATTACTTTTATGAGCCTCTGATTTATTGTGTGGTTTCATCTCATACAAATTAACTTTTATATTATTTCTTGCAAGCATATATGCACATTCACATCCTGCAAGTCCTGCACCTATTATATTTACTGTTATATTTTTCATACTTCATTCCTTTACTATTTAATTTGTATATATTATACAATACTTGGAAGTAAAATACAATGAAAGAGTTGAAGTTTAGCTAAATACTTTGTTTTATTTCAACATGTTTTTATATAATAAAAATGCTAATATGAATTAATCATTTTAGCATTTTATGGTTGTATAATAAATATTGAGGTGTGAAAAAGCACTTTAACATTTATTCTTTTGATTATATACATCTGATTATTTTTATATTAATTTGGTCCTATTTCAAATAATTTACTAAGTGGGTCACCATTTCTAGATGACATACCTCCTTCATATCTTATCTTTGTTGTATTAACAGGAACTGTATATACATCATTTGCAGTTCCTGATGTTCTAGTTACAGATGTTATAATCTGATTACTTGCATTTAAAAATCTCAGAATTACAGGATAAGAGGCACTATCTGCATACCATCTTACTCTAATATTTTTTCCTTGCATACCGCTATCTACTTCCATATATCTATTAGTTACTAATGCTATATATGAAGTGTCATTACCATCATATGCAGGATTATATATTGCATCTGGAACATTAGCTGTAAGACTTGATATTATTCTTGTCTCGTTGCCATATTTATCAATACCCTTTGCATAAATTGTTAGTCCTTGATCTACTTTTATAGGTTGATCACTATAATTTAACCAATTTCCTGATGTTCCTATTCTATATAATCTTTGTACACTTGTTACAAAATATGAAACTGTTACCATCTGATATGGATTTCTTATTGCCATAGCCGGATCTAACGTTAGTAACATGTATCTATTTTGTGCTGAAAATTTTGGTTCGTTACTTGATTGTATTTCAAATAATTTGCTAACTGGATCACCATTTACAGATGCCATACCACCTTCATATTTTAACCTTTTCGTATTTGCTGGAATCGTATATATGTCATCCGCTGTTCCAGAGGTTCTAGTTACATAGGTTATCTGTTGATTATTACCATCTAAAAATCTTAAAATTACTGGATAAGTAGCACTATATGAATACCATCTTACAATAATACTTTTTCCTTGCATATCACTATCTACATCCATATATTTTCCAGTTACCAAACTTATATAACTTGAAATATTCCCATCATATGCCTGACTTCCCATTGAATCCGAAACATTCGCAGTTAAACTAGATATTATCCTTGTTTCAATTCCGTTTTTATCTATACCCTTTGCATAAATTGTTAGTCCCTGATCTACTTTTATTGGTTGATCAGGGTAATCTAGCCAATTTCCTGAAGTACCTATTTTATATAATCTTTGTACACTTACTGGTGAATACATAACTGTCACCATTTGATATGGATTTCTTATTGCTTTAGTTATATCTGCTGTAAGTAACATATATCCATTTTGTGCTGAAAATTTAGGTTCATTACTCGACCCAATTTCATGTATTCTACTAACTGGTATACCATTTCTACTTGCCATAACTGTCTCAAACTTTATTCTTTTTGTATTCGCTGGAACTGTAATCATATCATCAAAAGTGCCAGAACTTTTGGATACAATACTTATCTGACTATTACTAGCGTCATAAAATCTCAGAGTTATAGGATATGTACTACTTTCTGAATACCAATATACTCTAATAAGTTTTCCATACATATCACTATCTACTTCTATGTATTTATTAGTTGCATTAGAATATGATAAATCATTTCCATCATATACTGAAAATTCCATTGCATCTGTTGGAATAGAAATTGTTTTACTTGCTGATACTTCTAATCCAGTTGTTTTTTTAACACTCTTTGCAATTACAGATGCATTTGTTACATTAAATGGTACTGTATATAAACTCCACGTTGTTCCATTATTAATGCTGTAATAATTATCTATATCTAATCTATTGTCATAAGTTATATTTACACTATTGTCGATTATTACTCCATATTCAGTTATTTTTGGGTATCCAGAACTTGTATTTATAACTGGTACATTTGGTTTATCCAAATCTAAATTTAATATTTTCTTTTGAATAATTATTTCATTTCCTGCTAAATCTTTTCCTTTTGCATATATCGTAACTGTGCCATCAGCATTTTTCCAGTTATTTGATAGTATCGTATTTGAAGATAATGCAAATACACTTGTATAATTAGTCCAAACTATATTATTAGTTCCGATTTTGTATTGTTTGATTGTCGAATCTCCATAATTTATTGTTACATTTGTAGTTATTCCTACTGTACTTTCTGGACTTATTGCTATATCTATAAGTGGTGGATTTAAATCTACATTTATTACATTTAATGTATATACTTGTTTATTTCCAACTTTATCTTCTCCATAAAAAGTATAATATCCGTTACTTGATATATTAACTATGCTATCATTTAATATATCAGTTCCAGAGCTTGTAAAGTAACTTTCACCTTGTATTCCTTCTGCCCATTTTACCCTTTCAACAGCTACATCATCAGTTACACTAACTTTAACAGCTACTTTTTGTGTTTCTGCAACTAAGTCGGCTGTTAGATTTATAACTGGTGAATTTTCATCTATATTTATTACTTTTTGTATTCCTTCACTTGACCATACTTCACTTTCGTCTAGCCCCTTAGCATAGATTATTGCGTTATTTCTGTCAACAGTTATTGGTCCTGTGTAATCTAACCAATCCCCAATTGCTTCTCCTGGATTCAACACTCTATATTGTTTTTTAATTAGTGCTGGATCATATACAATAGTTGCTATTACTTGTATAGCTGGCTCAGTTGTATTTAATATTATCTGTGGTGCGCTAGGTGTAACCCTATCCCATCTCATAGATATATTTTCAAACATTTCACTTATTGGTATATTTATTAAATAGTAGTCACCTGTAAATGTTACCATATTTCCATTCTCATCTTCTATTTTTACTAATGTACCATTCTTCAACAATTCATCTTTAAATTGTGGTTTTATAAGTAGTATACCATCTTCTTTATAACTTTTCCATTCTCCATTTAAAGTCCATTTATATTCTCTACCATTTGAAGCTTCAGGATAATTTAACTTTAGTAAATAGTAGTTACCCTTATCTAAAGTTAATACTGGAGGGGTAGGTACTATATTTTCAATAGTATATGTTGCATTGGATATTTGTCCTTTTATATTTTGACTAAATGCATTTATTTTAGTTCCATTTTTAGTTATTTCAAATTCTCCTGTATAGTCTTTTAATATTCCTCCATCAATGCTATATCTTTTTACAGTTGCATATTTATCATATTCTATTTTTACAGCTACTTTAGTTGATTGTGTTAATTTATCTGGAGCTGCTGTTATTACCGGATCTGATATTCCATCAATTATATTATCAATAGTTTTAGACGTCTGACCCAGCGAATCTGGCGCTTTTGCATATGCATATACAGTACAACTCTTGTCTACTACAAAACTTCCTGTATACTCCATTAAATCACCATTTGGACCTATCCTGTAAAATTTTTCTACTGCTTTAGCATCATATTCAATAGCTACAGTTGCAGTTGCTACCCTGAAAGTCGATAATGATGGCTCTGGATTTACATTTATATTTATAGCTAATTTTTGTATTGTTTTTGGTGGAGTTAACTTACCAATGTTTGTTATATCTAGATGTGCTTCCGCTACTCCATTGACGTTAGTGGCTTTTGCATATATTCTCTTATTTTCAGTCACTGTAAAAGGTGCTGTATATGGAGTATATATTATTCCATCATCACTATATTCAATTTTGTCAGCGCCACTATTTAGTACCGTTACACTTACTTCTTTCTGACCAAATGTTGAACTCCATGGATATACTACAGCATCTATATATACGTATGGTTTACTACCAGCAGTTTGTATATCTCCAGGTTGTCTTATATTTTGTATTTTACCCCTTGCTTCTTGTGATTCTTTTCCGGTAGATGTTTTATAGTATGCATATATTTCTAAATTATCTCTCACAACCATAGCTGATGTATATTCTTGGTAATTACCATATCTACCAATTTTTATATATGTTTTATCCGCCTCTGAAGGTGATGTTACACTAACCGATACCTCTGTTACTATACCCGAACTTGGATTTATATTTATAGTAGGGGCTGTAGGTACAGATTCGATTATTTCGGGTGGTATATATTTGTCAGGTGGCGTTACTGTTTCATTTATTCTAATATATGATATAGCTGATTTGTTTCCATTTACATCATAATAGTATGCCATTATGAATGTACCCCAATCACTCACGACTATATCTTGTAAATAATTTTGCTCATTACCATAATTTTGTGTATATATTTTCTTAGATGCGGCACCTGGATATGTTATTTGAACTCTCGCTTTTTCAGCAGCATTTTGTCCTTCGATTCTAGTAATAGTAGGTGCTATTAAATTAATAGCAATCGGCGATGTTGGATCAAAAGGCAGTGGATTTTCAGGATTATATGGAGGTACTGGTTCATGTATTACAGGTTCTATTGGTTGCTGACCTGTAGTTGTATCATTAATATATATTGCTGCAGAAACTGATCTTTTTCCACTTGCATCATAATAGTAAGTTATAACATATGTTCCGTAGTCTTGTACGTTTATATCACTTACATATTCCTCTTCTAGCCCATAATTTATTGTGTATATCTTTTTATCTGCATTTGCAGGATATGTTACTTCTACTCTAGCTTTTTCACTGCCTACTGCTGGTAATCTTATTATTGTCGGCGCAGCTAAAGTTATTTCTTCTATTTTTTCCTTATTATCTACATCTAACTTTCCTATATTTCCGATGTACACCATATCACTACCAGTTATATCTCTTGTAAGTAACAATGAACCGTCTGCGTTGTAAACATTTTCAGTTTTTTTAGCTCTAGCTTCAATTATACAGTTTTCTGTTACAACAAATGAATCTATATATGGCATCCAACCGCTATTACCAATTTTGTATTCTTTTGTTGTAGCTTCAGAGTCATAATTTATTTTTAAATTTACTTGTTCGACTTTAGTTGTTCCAATTTTATCTGGAACTATATCTACTAAAAGTGTTCCTGCTGGTGGTATTACTACCTCAGTGTTATCTATTTTATATTTTATCCATACATCTTTGGTTCTATCTAATGGAATTGTTATTGGTCCTGTATAATCTTGCCACATTAACATTGGATCTACCCTAAGTTCTCCTTCAGACCCTAGTCTCCATTTTTTATCAGTTGAACTTGCTGGATAATATAGCGTTAATCTTATCCAACCATTCCATAGTTCCTGAATATCTTCAGGTCCAGAAATTAATCCAGTTTCGACAATTCCACCATCTAATGTGTGCCATCTTTTACCTTCAAAACTATCTCCTACATAATCATAAATTTGTCTTGTAGCTGCATCTATTATATAGCCTTTTTCTTGTTTATTGGTTGCTAAATTATTTATGCCTGCATCAGCTTCATTTATATAATAAAGGTCTATATCATCAATTGTTTTACCAGGATTTAATTCTTCTATTTTGGTATTAAGTGTTGGTACATTATTTGTTATATCTTGTTTATCACTTAAACTTAATTTACCTTCTAAAGGAAGTGGGAAGTTATTTGAATTTGATGTATCTATATTACCCATAGAATATAGATTTACGCCTTCTTCTACACTTCTATAATCACTCATGAATCTTGCTTTTTTAGAACTATCAGTAATACCAATATTTGTTAGATTCATTATTACAACTGTAGCCAGTATAACTATAACAATTATTGTTATAACTAAAAGTATTAGTGATATTCCATTTTTACCGTATTTCCCCATAAGTACCTCCGTATATTTATTATACCCAACAATGTCTTAATTAACATATTTTTACAAAAACAAAATTGCTAGTAAAGTAAACCTAAACTAACAATTTTATTATATTATATATATGTTTTTTTGTCAATGTATTTCGACTTATTTTGACATTTAACATTACATATTTTAATATCCACTTTTACTCTTTTTTTGGTTTATTCCAAGATATATAGTCACATGTAGCTGGGCTATTTTCACAAACATAAAACATTCTTTTAGCTTTAGTTTTTTTAATAACAATAGCACCACCACATTTTGGACATGGTATATCAATTTTTTGTACTATGCTTTTTATGTTTTTACATTCTGGATAACCAGGACATGCTAAAAATTTACCATATTTGCCTAGTTTAACAACCATGTTTTTACCACATAATTCACATACTACATCTGATACTTCTTCTATTAATTTAACTCTTTCTATTTTACCTTCGACTTCACTTAAATTTTTAGCAAATGGATTATAGAAATCCGTTATAGTTTTTATATATGTCTCTTTACCTTCTGCAATTCTATCTAGTGTATCTTCCATATTGGCTGTAAATTTTTCATCTACTATATTTTTAAAGTTATTTTCCATCAGCTCATTTACAACTTCACCTAGATTGGTAGGAACTAAATATTTCTTTTCTTTTTCAATATATAGTCTATCCTCAATTGTAGAAATTGTTGGTGCGTATGTACTTGGTCTACCAATACCTTTTTCTTCTAAAACTTTAACTAATGTAGATTCTGTATATCTAGAAGGTGGTTCTGTAAACTTTTGTCCAAAGTCAAGTTGTTTTTGTTTTAATACATCTCCAACATTTAACTCAGGTAATATAGCTTCATCATCTTCTGAATTTTCTTCATCATCTTTACCTTCAATATATAGTACCATAAAACCATCAAATTTTATTACGCTTCCTGTAGTTACAAATATATAGTTATTAACTTCTATAGTTATTTTAGTTGTATCATAAATAGCTATTTGCATTTGACTTGCTAAAAATCTGTTATATATTAAAGACATTAATCTTTGTTCATCTTTTGGTAATGATGATAACAAAAATTCTATGTTATTTAAATTTGTTGGTCTTATAGCTTCATGGGCATCTTGCGCAGAATCTTTAGTTTTAAATACTCTACTCAAATAATATTTAGCAGAAAATTTATTTAGTATATGTTCTTTTGCCATAGCAATAGCATCAGTAGATATTCTAACTGAATCTGTTCTCATGTATGTTATATGTCCAGCTTCATAAAGCTTTTGTGCTACCATCATTGTTTTCTTCATAGTAAATCCTAATTTTCTTGAACCTTCTTGCCCAAGTGAAGATGTTATAAATGGTGGTGGTGGATTTTTCTTCTTTTCACTCTTTTTAACATCATTAACTACATAATCTTTTCCATCAATTTTTGAAACTACTTCCATAGTTTGTTTTTCGTTTGTTAAAGTAATTTTACCTTTTTTATCTCCATAAAATTTAGATAATATATCTTTACTTATACCAGCTTTTTTAAGCAACACTGTCAAATTCCAGTATTCTTCTGGTACAAAAGCCCTAATTTCTTTTTCTTTATCCATTATAATTTTAAGAGCAACAGATTGAACTCTACCAGCACTTAAACCTTTTTTGATTTTTTTCCAAAGTAGTGGACTTATTTTATATCCCACTATTCTATCTAATATTCTTCTTGTTTGTTGAGCTTCTACTAAATTAAAATTAACTTGTTTAGCATCTTTAATAGCTTTTTTAACTGCACTTTCAGTTATTTCATGAAATTCAATTCTGCACTTAACACTATCATCTATTTTAAGTAAATTTTTCAAATGCCATGCAATAGCTTCACCTTCTCTATCTGGATCGGTTGCTAAATAAACTATATCTTTTCCTTTTGCTTCTTTTTTTATTTCGCTAATTATTTTAGCTTTACCCTTCATAGTTATATATTCAGGCTTAAAATCACCACTTAATTCTACTCCAAATTTACTTACTGGTAAATCTATTACATGTCCTTGTGATGCGATAACTTGGTACCCTTTTCCTAAATATTTTTTTATAGTTTTTGCTTTAGAGGGTGATTCAACTATTACTAATTTATCTGGCACTATTCTCAACCCTTTCAGTTAATTTCTTAACTATTACCTTTGCTTCTTCTCTGTTTTCTATATATTTTTCTTCTGTTATGTTATTAATATTTTTAGATAATGCAAGTTCCATAGCCTTAGCTAAAAGTACCATATCATCTTCTTTTAATCCTTTTGATGTACATGCTGCAGTACCAATTCTTATTCCACTTGTAACTGTAGGTTTTTCTTTATCATTTGGAATTGAATTTTTATTACATGTTATATTAACTTCTTCTAATAAATGTTCTGCTTCGCTGCCAGTTAAATTTTTTACTGTTAAATCTAATAACATTAAATGATTATCAGTTCCATTTGAAACTAATTTAAATCCTTTGTTTATTAATTCTTCTGCTAGTACTCTACAATTTAAAACAACTTGATCGATATATATTTTAAACTCTGGCTCTAAAGCTTCTTTAAAACATACAGCTTTTCCTGCTATAACATGTTCTAATGGTCCACCTTGTATTCCTGGAAATATTGTTTTATCTATTGCTGTAGCATATTTTTCTTTACAAAGTATAATACCTCCACGTGGTCCACGTAATGTTTTATGCGTAGTTGAAGTAACAAAATCTGCATCTGGAAATGG
>Ga0209123_1003320_pt1 | contig 12205 bp, 7 predicted proteins | sample BarGraIncu00431A_FD_184500 | JGI IMG/M metagenome (GOLD analysis project Ga0209123, IMG submission 184500) | Arctic peat soil microbial communities from Barrow, Alaska, USA - Barrow Graham LP Incubations 004-31A (SPAdes) (version 2) | ecosystem: Environmental > Terrestrial > Soil > Wetlands >...
AACATGTCGAGAGTATCGAGCACAGCGGGGCGTGCCCCTACGATTTGAGGACACTCGCCACACCCAGTCGGGACTTCCATGGAAATTTCTTGGCTTAGATAACTTTTAATACTTACTGTAAATCAATAGCACAAACTGAATGCCTGGTTTGCAGCTTGAATTCAATCGGTCGATGGTGTAGTTTTCCTGAACGGAAGGACCCGACCAGTACCGGGTGCTCACCGGTGGCCGCTTACGGAAGGCAGAAAAAGTTCATTGTCGAGGCTCCATAAAGCGGCCTTTCAGTTCACCTCGACAGATCCATATTACTGACATTGGCAGCAGAGCCGTCTGAGACAGGTCTGCAGCGGTTGCTGACATAGGTCTGCCAAAAATGCTCGCTCGATACCCGACCTTCACCCCAGTACCCTGACCGTCAGCAATGTGGTGTCGATTTCGAGGATCGCTACACCCGCCATCGAACAGAAGCGGGTGCTCCCGGGTGGCAGCTTTCGGGCAGCAGAAAATCTTTCACAGTCGAGGGTCCATAAAGCTGCCGCTCAATTGGCGGCCCCACATCCACATTGCTGACCCTCGCGGCGGGAAAGTCTGAGACAGGTCCGCAGCGTCAGGAGTCATTGGGGTTTTGGCGGTGAATGACTCCAAGGCTGAAAGCTGCCGTTACGGCAATTCACACAACTCGGCCGAAGCAGCCATTCATACTTTGAATGTCGAATGGCTACCTACAGGTCGAAGGCCGATACTAAAGGCCGCTCAAAAAGGTGAAATCCTAAATTGGCCTCGGTCAGCAGACACACTTCGCTCCTAACGGCCATGACACCTTTTGAATTTTGCGTCACTGCCGCACGGACACGGATCATTCCGCCCCGGCTTTTTGGTCCGCCCTGGGGAAATGACGTTTTTCGGCTGGTTGAGATTCACAGCCCGCGTGGGCTGATCCATTCGCGCGGCGTCTTCGTAAATGTAGGCGTTTTCTTCCGTTCGCTCTGTCGGTATGTGGACCGCGAAAGATTGCGCCCGTTGGTAGGTTCCAGTGGCACTAACCTCTACCACGACGCCGATGACGTTAGAAGCTTTGACTGCTAACGCAGCTGCACTGGCCTTGTCATTCACCTTTGTCCAGTCAATTTGCTGGTCGTGTTGTTGAAGCCAAACAAAGAGAGGCTCACCGTCCCCCGACAGCATAAAGTAGCGAGCGGGATGCTGGTTCAGGGTTCGGCGAAGGTCGAACAGCATCTTGGCCAGATTATTCCGACTTTCCTCTCCCAGGTCACGAATATGGCTGTCTGCAGAAAGCCATCCGCGCGCCTGTGTGTCGTTAAGTGCTTTCAGCAGCTTCAGCACCTCCTCCGGGAATTTCTGCGCCGGAAGCGGTCGGGTTTCCCAGTCCTCGCCCTCGAAGCTTCTGTCGACTCTCTCGCTCATGCCATCCAACATGACCATGTCGGCCAGGCCGCCCTTCAGCTGATCAGCAATATCCTGATCGAAGCGGTTCTTTTTCAGGTACGCACCCAAGTGGTCGAGCTCGTCAAAGAGATGAGCGCGGCGTATTCCCGCCACTGCTTGCCGAACCTCCATGTAATGGGCGAACGAGCCGGGTGTGGGCAGAAATCGCTTGAGCACGAACAGGTCGTCAATGGACAAGGAAACGAAGGCATGCTTTCCAAGCAGCGGCTTAACCTGCGGCAGTTCTTTGCAGTACGCCGAAAAGGGCGAGAACGACTCGACCGTTAGCCCAATCGGCACCATCACTCGGTAATCGGAGCGACGGACACGCCCGCACTCTACATACTTGCCGTTGACAAAGTGGAAAAGCGGCACTTCATCCGCAGAATTTAGGTAGCTGAAAAAGCGCTCGCACTGCTTATACGCCTTAAGCACTAAGTCTTGCACGGACTGTGCGTGGCGACCGAAATCAAGCGCCGGTGACGCAATGGTGGCAGCCGCTCCTGCCTTGGCTTCAACCAAGAACAACACGTCATCGATCAGGATGAGTGTGTCGTTTTCGGACCACTGCTTGCTGGCAGGATCCTTGTAGTAGACCTCCTGGAGAACCGTGGCGCTGGGAAGCTGGGCCGCGAGAATGTCGGTGAATGCAGTTTCGCTCATCGTCTTCTGCCGATCTTCAAAGGTCTTTTTGTAGTCTGGCTTTCGCTGAAGGAGGTTGTAGAGAAGCGCACGATACCCCGCGTCGCGGGTGAAGCACGGATCGACGGCGTAGTAGTCCGATTCAAGCTGGATTAGGGGTTTCTTCCGGGCTGGCAGTGTCCGGTAGGGTGTTCCAGAAAAATCACCCGTAGCGAAGAACTCAGTTTCTTCTCCGCGCCGATACGCAAGGTCCGCCAGCAGTGTCGGCGGCAGCTTCGTGTGACGGCTGACGTTGGCAACGCCGCCACGAAACATGTCATCCATCGCCCACCCCGCAGCCTCTGATTGTTCTGCATTGGCTGCAACCCACGCCTCCATGACGTCTTCCAGAGCCTTGCCCTGTGCCGCCGCGAAGGCCTGTGCGGCCTCAAACTGCTCCATCATTTTTATGCCAGCGTCGGCATGACCAGTGCGCGTAGCATCGGCCATGGCTTGGAAGCCTTTCGCAATATCGGCTGCATCAGCACCGTACACCTCTTTCAGCACCTCATTGTGAGGAGCCAGAACGTAGCGGTAGAACTCTTCTTCCAAAACTTGGTAGCGGTTTCCGCGTAGCATGACCCAGGTGGATTTCGCTTGGAATTCAATGTCGGCGGTGTTGGGGCCGAATATGCCGTTCTTGGTATCGGCGGACGTGGCCATGGCGAAAAACATGGCCTGCTCTCGCAGTTTGGTGCCAAGTTCGTACAGCTCGGCGCACCGCCCTTCGTCGAATGTCATTTCCGCAGGCTCGGCATCTGACGCGAGGACCGCGTGCACGTACTCCAGTAAGAACTGGTTTTCGTTGATCAGGTCACTTTGTCCATCCGCTTCGTATCGCTCCTGATCGGCGCTTTGGTCTGCCATCGCTTTCATCATGCGCTGGGCGTAGATGTAGCCAAGCAGATCATGCGGGGGCATGGCGACGATCAACTGGCGCATTCGAGCTGCAGTCGTTTCCATGTCTTTCAACAAGGAGGCCGCGGCCTCTTTTCGTTTTTTTTCGTCCATAACCACTTATGCCTGATGTTTCTGAAGCCCGATACATGCTCAATTTATCTTAGATGTGCTGCACATAATAAATGGCGATGTAAGCGACCGGTGCCATGTGTAAGTGGCGATTGTCCGACCTGGATCGAACTTCCTCCGTCTTTCGTGCCTATTCCTGGATAAGTCCGAGTTGTATTGGTTGTTCGCGTTTAGCGGATAGGGAGTCACCGTTCGCGCACCTCAAGGCCGAACGACAGGTAACCGGCCAGACACCCATCCTTCAGGGTGGTGCTCGCGCGTGTTGGGCATCTCTGTCCCACTGTATGCGATTCAAGGCGTTCCATTGAACTGTGCACGAAGAAGCCGGCGACAGTCACTGCCGAAAATCTTCAATTTTTGGCGGCGAGGGTCACGCATTGGAAAACCCGCCCGAGAGTTAGCTTCAATTCATAAAGTGCAGCTCCCGAGGAAACATGCGCTCAAAGTGCTCCGGAAGGGTTGAGTCTCTGCCGTCCCACTCGGTCTGCCAATACAGCTGCAGGAGCTCATGAAAGCGCTTCACTTCTTTGGGCTTATTGAGCAGTCCTGCTACCGCTAGTGCCTCGTCCAGGGCTATCTTGTAGGCATCTGGGTCGCGCCCCATCCCTTGCTCGTAGCTCTCGACATAGAGTTCATACCCTTCTTGTGGTCTTCCCATGAGCACGAGAAGGCGAGCTCTGAGGCGCAGCACGACGCTGAGCGTGTCGTAGTGGATTGGTTTCCACGTTTTTTCCAAGCGCTCAATCAAGTTAATCACATAGTCCACATTCCTCGGCTCTTCTGGCTCATAGAGTGCCTTCACAATCTTTGAGTAGGGCCGGTCCATGCCAATGTTGAGCGATTTTCCTATGTGCATGCCCAGCGAGTTCTTGTATTTCCAGAACAAGTCGTAGGCGTTGTGGGTTTCCTTGTCGTCCATTTTTCCTACCCAATCAAGAATGGCCTTCTTATGTTCGGCGTCAGTTTTGGCAAGAAGTCGGGCCACGAAAGCCCACACCAAGTCATGAGTGCTGTTCTTGCCCAATGCGTCCAGGAAATCATGAAGGTTTTCTAGGCTTGGCTTGTTTTTTCCGTTAAGCCACCCGTGGACTGTTTTGCGGGTGTTATCCCGGTCAATGCCATGCTTGTCAGCCCTGTAGTCGCATATGACCGTCACCTTTTTGCTCTCGGGCGGGCAGAGCTGAGTGAGGTGATAGGCTAGGGGTTCTTTGCTGAGAAGCAAGGGCCGAATATCCACGCCCGGATAGCTGCGCTGGAGACCCGTGAGCAGAAAAGCGCCCCAAAGCGGAAAAATGGTGAGCCACAGCAGTCCAACCGTTTGCTCTCTGTTCAGCAACGTCATGTCGTGGCGAACGATGGTTCCTATGTAGCCTTGGCGAAAGCTCTCAATAACCTGAAAAATTACCCGAGCTTGGTCTGGAGAGCGTATGACCTTGGCAAGCCGGCGCTGGACCTTGTCCATGATTTCGATTGGGTAGTGCAGCTGAGCTAGGCGTGGTCGCCTTCGTTCGTCTTGAAACTGCTTCAAGGCGTCGTACAGATCGTCCTCCTTGGACTTGACTAGAGTGCTGTTTTTGGCGAAGTGATACATGAGCTCGCCAAAGGAGGGGAAGGGCGGCTCGGGAAACTGTTCTTGCATGGCTATCCAGGTGAAGCGCCCAGGGCTTGTCGATCCTTTGATTATTTACCCTTGGGCTTGTGGGTGTGCCGCGCGGCGACCCTAGCCAAGTCGGCTGCAAAACTGTCCTTCGGAATCAGGCCTTTGTTTACCTTGGCTGTTTGCTCGTAGACCTGAGCCACTGTTCGAATCGGCAGAGGTTTGGACGACGTTTTTGGCGCAGTTGTAGAAACAGCCCCTAGCGGATGCTGGTTCGCTGGCCGGTGTTGGACACGGGGAACCGGCCGAGCCGGCGCGGGCTTGGGCGTGGCTGCTTTTGGGCCAACTGCTGGGATAGTGCTTGGCTGGGGTTGCGGGCCGGGCCTGGCGGCTGGCCTTGGAGCAGCCACGCTTGCCACGGCTGCGGCGAAACTGCCCCTTGGCACATGCCCATTGTTGGCTTTTGACGTGTGCCGGTAGACTTGCGTGACGGTGCGGACTTGAAGTGATTGCGGTGCTGGTTTTGCCATGACGAACTCCTGGTTGGGTAGTGGGCAGCGGACTGCCGCCCTGGAGCCAACTTTAGAAGTTCAGCGCTTTTTGGCCCATGGGGAAAAGTCGGAAAAAACGCCGCTTGACTTTGCCCACGCTAATTCAGTAGCTTTTCCGCCACACAAAGTTAGCCTGGTAGTCCTGTTCTGCCGGCTATTCCTCGAAATGCTCTTAAAGTCCTTCGAAGGGAGTTGGCAAGAACGGCTGCAGTGTCCGACGTTGCCCAATACCTGCTCCTGGTCGGGTGTCGAAAACCACCGCTCGAATTACACCGCGACTTTTCTGTCCTTCACCAAAATTACCCGTGGGTTTTGAATGGCAGCTTTTTGATGGCCAGTTGCGCCATGTGGATTTCCGCTTCGGGCACGTTGTTCACTTTCACGCACGTCGGCTAACTGGCAGCCCAACTCATGGAATTGGCTTGCCAGGAAGCCGACACTGGCCAATTGGGTATTCCGGGAGACCGTGACCGGACATTCCGGCGGATCGTGACCGACGATTCTGATTTATCGTGACCGCTGATTCCGGTCGACCGTGACCGATTTCTGGGTGTGACTGGAATGACCGGTCACGACACCGGAATGGTCGGTCACGATGCTTGAATGATCTAACGCAGCGTGTGATGTTGCGCATATTTCCATAACTTGTGCGGGTACCCATGTTTGAACCACGCCCACAAAGGCGTGATTGACCGCGTCACTTCAGTAAATGAATCGCATCGTTCTAAAAAAATACATTGCTTTTTCAGAAGCCGGCCAGCACGGCGCCCTTGAACTCGGTCTGGATGAACTTGCGGACTTCTTCGGAGTGGTAGGCCTTGAGCAGCTTGGCCACCCATGGCTTGTCCTTGTCGGCTTCACGCACGACAAGGATGTTGACGTAGGGAGACTTGGCCGACTCTTGCGCAATCGCATCTTTGACGTTCAGGCCCGCTGACAGGGCGAAGTTGGTGTTGACGGCTGAGGCGTCCAGGTCGTCCAGCGAGCGCGGCAGCTGCGCAGCGTCGAGTTCGACAAAGCGGATTTTCTTCGGGTTGTCAATCACGTCCAGCGGCGTGGCCTTCAGGCCGGCTTCAGGCTTCAGCTTGATCAACCCCTTGTCCTGCAGCGACAGCAGCACGCGGCCTCCGTTGGTCGGATCGTTCGGTATGCCGAAGCGCGCGCCCTCCTTCAGCTCACCCAGGCTTTTGACTTTCTTGGAGTAAATGCCGATGGGGAAGTTCACGGTGTAGCCCACCGAAACAAACTTGTAGCCGCGGTCCTTGACCTGCAGGTCAAGGTAGGGCTTGTGCTGGTAGCTGTTGGCGTCCAGGTCGCCTGCGGCCAGTGCGGCGTTGGGCTGCACATAGTCGCTGAACTCGACGATCTGGATCTTCAGGCCGTCTTTTTCAGCGATCTTTTTGACCTGCTCAAAAATCTGTGCGTGCGGGCCGGCGGTGACGCCGATTTTCAAAGGCTTGTCCTGCGCCAGCACGCTGCCGGCAAAGGTGGATGCCAGCGCCAGAACGGCGGCGGCTTTGATGAGTGTGCGTGTCTTCATGGTGTTCCTGTGGAGTGTCAAAAGGGTGAAATTACGAATTTTTAAGCCAAAAAAGCCTGCAGCGCCTGTAAAACGGGCAACCGCAGCTATGAAAAATATAGCGACGTCAACATCGCGCCGGGTAGCTGGCCAGGAACTTCATTTGTGGCTCAGCCTTCGCACTGCCCAGTCGCCCAGGCTTTGTACGGCCTGCACAAACAAAATCAGCACCAGCACCACGGCCAGCATGATCTCGGGCAAAAAACGCTGGTAGCCGTAGCGAATACCCAGGTCGCCCAGCCCGCCGCCGCCAATCGCGCCGGCCATGGCCGAGTAGCCGGTCAGGCTGACAAAGGTGATCGTCAGGCCCGCCACAATGCCGGGCAGCGCCTCGGGCAGCAGCACCTTGAGCACGATTTGCTGCGTGGTTGCGCCCATGGCCAGCGCGGCTTCGATCAGGCCGTTGTCCACCTCGCGCAATGATGCTTCTACCAGCCGGGCCACAAACGGCGCGGCGGCCAGCGTCAGCGGCACCACGGCAGCGGCAGTGCCGATGGATGAGCCGGTGATGAAACGCGTCAGCGGGATGATGGCGACCAGCAGGATGATGAAAGGCGTGGAGCGCACCGCGTTGACGATGCCGCCCGCGATGCGGTTGACGCCGCGGTTTTGCAGCACCCCGCCCTCATCCGTCAGTCGCAAAAACACGCCCAGCGGCACGCCGATCAGCGCGCCCACCAGGCCAGAAATGCCGACCATAAAGATGGTTTCCCAGAGTGAACGAGCAAAAAGCTCCAGCATGGCCTGTGAAAAATTGTCAAACATGTGCTGCCTCCAGGCCGGCATCGCCAGCCACTTCTTCTACATGCACGCCAGCCGCTCGCAACTGCGCCACCGCTGCCGTGAGCTGGTCGCGTGCGCCGCGCGCAAACACCGCCAGCGTGCCAAAAGGCTGGCCCTGGATTTCATCGACCTGGCCGTGCACGATGGACAGGTCTATGCCAAAGCGGCGAATCACGTCCGACAGCAGCGGCCGGTCAGAATCGCCACCGGCAAATGCCAGTCGCAGCAGTTGCGCGTGGTGGCCGGGCTCTTTCCGCTTGGCACCCATCAGCGTGCGAATGCGCGCCAGCACGCTCTCGGGTAAGTCCTGGGGCACGATCTCTGCAATCAGGCTGCGGGTGGTTGGGTGCTGGGGCCGCGTGAAGACATCGATCACCGGGCCGCTTTCGACGATGCGCCCGGCGTCAATCACCGCTACACGGTCAGCCACCTGCTTGATGACCTGCATCTGGTGGGTAATCAACACCACGGTCAGGCCAAACTCCTTGTTGATCTGTTTGAGCAGGCCAAGGATGGAACGCGTGGTTTCAGGGTCCAGCGCTGATGTCGCTTCGTCCGACAGCAGCACCTTGGGCCGGTTGGCCAGCGCGCGTGCAATGCCTACGCGCTGCTTTTGCCCGCCGCTGATTTCTGCCGGGTAACGGTCACGCAGGCCAGCCAGGCCCACCAGGTCGAGCAGTGGCTCAACCCGCGTTTTGATGTCTGCCGCCGTCATGCCAGCGATCTCCAGCGGCAGCGCCACGTTGTTATACACCGTGCGCGATGACAGCAGGTTGAAGTGCTGGAAGATGATGCCGATGTCGCGCCGCGCCACGCGCAATTCGTCGCCACCCAGCGACGTCAATTCGCGGCCGGCAACGATGACCTGGCCAGCGGTCGGGCGGTTCAGCAAATTGATGACACGCACCAGCGAACTCTTGCCTGCGCCGCTGCGGCCTATGACGCCGAAAATTTCACCAGGACGAATGTGCAGGTCCACGCCGCGAAGCGCCTCTACCGGTCCGGCTTGGCCTTTGTAAGTCTGAAAAATACCCTTGAGCTCAATCATGAAGATCCACATTGGCCTTGGCGCTTCTTATGGAGGCGATTCGGCTCTTTTTTTAAACAGGCTGTGAATTTAACGTCTTTTTGTTAGTTCTCAAAAGAATATTAAATTTGATATTCAGATGATTTCGTGGTTAGAGGAAGCCATTTATGCCTGAGTGCACCCGCCAGCGTCAGCAATGCGGTTTGGCCACGGCCAACAGGGCGGCAGCTTTGTGGAAAGCTAAGTGGTCAACTGAACCAACGTTCGAAACACATCGAATGGGGCGTTCAATGTCGGGTATCGCGCAGGCATTTCAAGAAAATCAACGTCGGGAATGTGTCTTCTGGAGCCACTGACCCAGGTATCGGGTAGTTTTTCCAACCTATACCGGCTTCAGACACAAGGCGGCTGTAGAGCATTGCGAACTGCTCCCTCCAAACCCGACATTCAAATCAGCATATCGACGGTCAGCAATGTGGCAATGATTTCGTCCAAGAGAGTACCCGCGTTCGACCAAGAGCGGACGGTCAAGAATCTCCTCAAAATTGACATTCGTGCCCCCATTTGGCGTATATCTCATGGTTTCGCAAATTGCTTAAGGTACTTCAGAAAGAGCTGGTGTTCCTCAGTATTCAAACCAACCGCATCAGAGAACCTCAATAGGTTCTCCTGCGTGAGCAGCATTCGCCCGTTGCGCACGGCCCGGATGGCTCGTTCGAGGACTTTATCCAATTCGCCGAGCCAGCGGGACCATTTCTGTAACTGCTCGAACGTCAACGAGTCAATGTTGGCCTCGTTCAGCTCCTTGATGCGTTCAGAAACCCCATCGATCAGAAGGACCTTGAGGTCGTTTTCCGGGAAGAGGGCATCCAAGCCGGCCAGCTCACCAAGTGGCACTGAGATGTAATGGGGTCGTTGCACTCGGCGACTTTGAGCCTGTTCGAGGTGCACTACCTCGGCTTCCGTAGCTTCGCGGTCCTGCGTCAGCATTGGGTCGCGTGACTTAACCATCGCGGCAAGGCGGCGGACAACCTTGGACGGAACCTCCCGGATACTTTGGAGCGCGTTTGCCTGTTTGTAGACCCAATTTGCTCCTCTCTCCTCGGAGCGGAGTATCGAGACCTGTGCCGCAACCTCCTCACTGCGAAAAAAGAAGTTCCACAGCTTCTCGCGATTCGACTTCTCGGTCATGTCCCGGTCGAACTTGTTGGAGAGGGTCTCGAAGTCAACCCCAAAGTAGGTCTTTCCACAGTCCTTCCCGATGTTGGTCTCCTGTCCGTCCTTTGTCACAACGATGTATCCCCTACCGTGCGGCGTGTGGCAGTTGGACAGGCCGCACGGTACGTAGTCTTTGAAGGCGTACCGTCCGATGATTGCATCTAGCTTGTGCTCGGAGGGATCGAGATTGCCCGAGAAGCCGGGGCGGTCAGTGATGTCTGTCCATTTTTCAACCCGGATGATTTCCTTCTCACGGTTCAATTCGATCATGCGATGTCCTCCTTGATGGGGCAATCGTAAGCGTTGGTCTGAGGTGCAGCGGAACGGGCAAACGATGGCACTTGGCCGATTTCCGATCGGCGTCTCACCAAAGCGCCGAGTCCCGCGTATCCATCAATCGCCTGTGCTGACGATTGCGCCACCATACTCCCACAACCCAAGCGACCACAACAACGCCGAGTCCTGCACCCGCCATGACTCCTGTAGAAACCCAACCGCTAGTCGCGCCGGACGTCCACAGTTTCACCGCCCCCAGCGCGGCAGCCAATACGATAATTCTGGTTGCGAGTTTCATCCCTGGACGTGTTTCCTGCATTTCACTGATGAACATGATAATCGGACCTGCACCTACCTGCCTCGTTCGCGCCAAAGGTGCACATGTACAGGACCTGTGATTGCCGTTTCACTCACTTATTCATGGCGCCTACCGGTCTTTAGCTCGTAAGCCAGCTTTCGCAGCTGCCCAGTTCAACAACCGGCAACACATCTGTTCTCTCGCGGTGGCTCTTTCGCGTTGCTTGGCAGCAGGCCGCTGTTTGTCGGGCTCTGTCATTTTTATGGGCTAATGACCGTACCGTATACAAGCACCAGCAAAGTCACGACGAAGAACGCGACAATTACATATCTAACTATTTTCAAGACAGAACCTTCAGTTGTATTGATTTTGAAGTTCGGATAAAAAAAGGCCGTGGAAAGACGTTGTCCGCTACAGAAGGAACATCACAGCCGCGACCATGGTGGGTAGCGCCGCGCCCAGGAGCAGCTCACCAGCGCCAATTGACTCATCATTGAAGCCTTGTTTGAGTAGGGCTACGCCAGCGGGGTTTGGCGCGTTCGCAATCACCGTCAGACCACCACCGGCGACGGCGCCCGCAACCAGCATGTATTTGGCCGAATCGCTCATGCCTTTAATGAGCGACCCCAGGTACGTCAGCGCAGCGTTGTCGGTTATCGCCGTCAGCCCCAGGGCGCCAAAGAACAGAGCGGTCGGCTCCAGGCTTGACACAATCGGCTGTAGCCACCATTGCTGCATGCCCCCGAGCACCACCAGCCCGGCAAGGAAGAACCCGACGAGCAGTGCCTCCTTCAGAATGAGTGCTGTCTGGTATCTGGCATACGCCTGTGTAAAACCCATGAAGAGCAGGAACAGGCCAAGGAATATGACGGGGTGGTGCGCGAACGCCACGACGGCCGCCAGAAAAGCCATGTGAATCGTGCTGACGAGGGGTGGAATACGCTCTTTATCCACCTGGAGAGATGTGGTTCGAACATGGGAAAAATGTCGGCGCAGCAGAAAGGTAATGACTGTGGCGTTGATGACGACAGCGACGACAGCCTTCCAGCCAAAGTGACTTACCATGAAGGCGCTGCCCCAGTTCCAGGTAGTCGCCACCATGAGAACGGGCGGGGCCGCGAAGGAGGTCAAGGTGCCGCCGATGGAGATGTTCACGAACAGGACGCCAAGTGCGCCGTACTTCAGCCACTCGGGAATGCCGGGGCGGAACACCAGGGGACTGAGCATCAGCGCAGCAAGCGTCATTGCCGCCGGCTCGGTAATCAGGGAACCAATCAGTGGCACCAGCGCCAGGCAAAGCCAGACCTGAGCCACAACCGTGCGGAATGGTGCGAGCCTGGCGATAAAGGCGACCAGCGCTTGGATGACCTCCACAACGGGCCGGGACGCGGCCACCACCATGATAACGAACACAAACAAGGGCTCTGTGTATTGCCGCGACTCGGCGTACTCGATGGCTTGTGAACCTCCCACCAGGAAGGCCATGGTGGCGATGAGCACGACCGCCCAGAAGCCGAAAACGACCTCCACTTCACCAAGCAGGTGGAACAGACCCGCGTGCCTTGGGTGGTTGTGAGCGAGCCGCTCAAAGAACTTGGTTGAGAAGGTGTGGACCAACGCGAACGCAAAAAGAGCGGCAGCAACAACTTCGATGTTTGACATGACGGTCCAGCCTTAAGGTAAATCAGTTAGTGCAAAATCAGGTCTTGCGACGTGGCTG
>Ga0209123_1003321_pt1 | contig 12202 bp, 8 predicted proteins | sample BarGraIncu00431A_FD_184500 | JGI IMG/M metagenome (GOLD analysis project Ga0209123, IMG submission 184500) | Arctic peat soil microbial communities from Barrow, Alaska, USA - Barrow Graham LP Incubations 004-31A (SPAdes) (version 2) | ecosystem: Environmental > Terrestrial > Soil > Wetlands >...
AGGGTGAAAGAGTATGTGACCCCAGAACTTCAATCGTTGAAATATATTCAAAAACCACTGTTCAACAGGGATCTCGAAAAGCGGATCCTCGACAATCCACGTTTCAAAGCTTATTTGAAGAGCATCGGAGCGGATACCGTAGTTGTTAAAACGCCTCCTTCGACAATCGACTATGCCGACGTTAAATCGGGAAACAAAGTCACTGCTGTTTATTATGCAACAGGCAAATCGGCTGCCGGAAAAGATTACCAGAACGTTAAAATGGATATCAATCAGATTCTTAATTCAGAGTCAGGTAATTTGGCAGATACCGTTTGGTTCGATAACGGAGAAGGCAGATTTGTGATCGATCTTCAGAAACCGGTATCCATTGATAAAATCAACTTTTACATCGACCAGTTCAGACGGCGTGGAAACCAGGTATTCAGCATTTGGAGTTCCGATAACAGCACCGTTGTAAGTGGCGATCCAAAGGCTAACGGATGGCAGTATGTCGGCGTTTATGGTGCCGGTGGCCGGGGCGGAATGGGTGCATCGGGTACTTCGATGCAATTTGAGGATAACCTGAAATGCCGCTACCTGTTGTTCCTTACAGACGGGAAATGGCATGGCAACGACTACCTGAAACAGGTGGATGTATTTGTAAAATAATTACTGAATGATTTTTTCAAAAATGAAATAGCCATGAGAGTAAACTTCTCGCAAACCAAAATGATTATATGGCTATTCCATGCGACCATTAAAAAACAAATTATAAACGCATGAAAAGCACAACTATTTTTCGGCTTACAGCAATCGTTTTGTTGGCTCTCTTTTTAGGGAGTTCAATGGCTTGTATCGCTCAAAAGCCTGCGGTAGTGCCATCAGCAGATAAAATTCGAATCTTTAAAAAGGGAAAGTACACGCTGATTTTCGAATGCAAAGCGCCTTTGTTCAGCCAGGAAATCAATCAGAAGCTCATCGGTACTTACTTCAAAGTATATCCTGCATTGGTGAAGCAATATAACAAAAAAGCGACCAGGGTTGTCACTTTTGTAATTGATCCTGACTATGATGGAGTTGCCGGCACATCGAATGACAAGGTTGTTTTTAGTGTAAAGTATATGACTGCACATCCCAATGATATCGACATCGTAACGCACGAAACGATGCACATTGTTCAGGCCTATGGTGACGGAAGTAATATCCCGGGCTGGCTTACTGAAGGGATTGCTGATTATGCACGATATGCCTATGGTGTCGGTAATGAAAAGGCAGGATGGAGCTTGCCCAAATTTTCAACCAGTCAGAATTATCAGAACAGTTACCGGATTACGGCCCGTTTTCTTGCCTGGCTGGAATATTCAGGGCACAAGGGTATTGTAAAGAAACTGGATCAGGCAGGACGAGATAAAACCTATGACAACGGTGAAATCTGGAAAAAACTGACCGGAAAAACGATTGACGAATTGTGGCTGGCCTATTCACAAAATCCGGCATTGCCAAACGTGAATTAGTCGTTGGAGTATTTTCAATAACCGAAGGGCGGAATAGGTTCCGGCGGAAATTAAGAAGCCATCTCAAAATAAAATTGGGATGGCTTCTTTTTAGTCAGCTTGATCACTTCGTTTCCTTATCATAGAGCGATTCATCCCCCCGGTCACCGGTTCTGATTCGTATTGATTGTTCAATTTGAGTTACAAAAATTCGCCCATCTCCGCTTTCGCCCGAATAGGCTGATTTACGAATAGCATCAATTGATTTCTCCATATTGACATCGCGAACAACAAAGGAGATATAAATCCGGTCAATCGTAGTGACATCATAAGCTACACCCCGGAATATCAATTCCTGTTTCGCGGTACCCTGCCCCTTTACATCCCACCACGAGAGGAAATCGATATCGGCATCATGCAAAGCTTCCCTCACACTTTCGAATTTTGTTTTGCGAACAATAGCTTCAATTTTTTTCATATGTATCCGTTTTTATAATCTTAATAATATGATGGCATTTATTTTAGAATTTAAACCTCCTCAACAGATCATTTGACTTTGACAAGTACAAATATTGTTATTTAATCATTAACCTCCTACCGGATAAGAAAATTTCTTCGCACAATTACAAAGCACAAAAAAGCCGGGAGACAAACCCCGGCTTTTCAATGAAGAACAAATAGATTTTGAATTAATCGGCTTCGTTGTAAGCAATTTCGTCGTGCTGAGTAATATCAAGACCTGCGGTCTCTTCTTCTTCTGATGCACGTATTCCTAAAGTTTTCTCTACAATTTTGAATAGAATGGCCGTAAGAACGCCCGAGTAGACCAAGGTAGAAACGATCGCAATCAACTGAATTCCCAACTGTTTTGGGTTTCCGGCAAATGCACCGCTATAAGCTGACTGAATAAGTGGAGATGCAAAAAGTCCTGTTGCAATGGCTCCCCAGATTCCACCAATACCATGGACTCCAAAAGCATCAAGTGAGTCATCATATCCAAGTTTCCCTTTGACAACGCTGACCATAAAGAAACAGAAAACAGAGACGAGCAATCCAATGATCATGGCACTCCCTACACCGACGAAACCGGCAGCAGGTGTTATCGCAACGAGACCGGCTACGGCACCTGTTGATATACCTACTACGGTAGGTTTTTTGTTAATAATCCAGTCAAGAAGTGCCCAGGATAATGCAGCAGCAGCTGCTGCAATATGAGTTACAAGAAATGCACTTGCTGCAAGACCGTCAGCTGCCAATCCGCTACCCGCGTTGAAACCGAACCAGCCAAACCATAACAAGGCAGCACCTATCACCACAAACGGGATATTGTTCGGAGGAGTAATATGTTGACCTTTAGGCAACCTTCGCTTTCCAAGCATTACAGCCATCACCAGGGCTGCTATTCCGGCATTGATGTGAACGACAGTTCCACCGGCAAAGTCAAGAGCGCCAAGCTTGAACAACCAGCCGTCGGCTGACCACACCCAGTGCGCAACGGGATTGTAAACAAATATGGCCCAAAGAACAGTGAAAATCAGGAATCCACGAAATTTAATGCGTTCTGCAAAAGCGCCAATAATAAGAGCTGGTGTAATAACAGCAAACATACACTGGAACAACACAAAAACGATGTGTGGAATGCGTTCGGTGGCTTGCGAAATATAATAAGGACTCACGTCGTTAATTCCGATCCCGTTCAGAAAAGCCCAGTCAAATCCGCCAATGAAGGGAGCCAAAAAACCGGTTGTTGAGCCGAATGCATTGCTGTAGCCAAATGCTACCCATTCGAGACTAATGACTGCTGTGATGATAAAACACTGCATCAGAACGTTAAGAATATTTTTGCTTCGAACCAGACCTCCATAGAAAAGGGCTAAACCTGGAATTGTCATCAACATTACAAGAGCGGTTGCGACAATCATCCACGCTGTATTTCCAGCGCTAATAAAAGGTACAGGTGTGGCGGCTACTGCCGGGGCGAGTGCTTGAACTGCTTTAGTTACAACTGCAGTTGAATCCTGTGCAAATGTCAGAACCGGCAAAACCATTGATAATCCAATGGGCAGACCTATATATTTGAAATATTTTTTTAGCATCGTATAAATCTTTAGTTAATTAGTTAATTTTCATTCTTATCATAGAGTGATTCATCACCCCTATCGCCGGTTCTGATCCGGATAGATTGCTCTATTTGAGTGACGAAGATTCGTCCGTCACCACTTTCACCCGTATAGGCAGATTTAAGAATGGCATTAATTGATTTTTCGAAATTGATATCACGGACAACAAATGCGATGTACATGCGGGCAACTGAATTTACGTCGTAGGCAATTCCCCTGAAAATGAGACCTTGTCTGGCGGTGCCCTGTCCCTTCACTTCCCACCAGGAAAGGAAGTCGATGTCCGCTTCGTGTAATGCTGCACGCACCTCTTCAAACTTTGACTTTCGTACGATGGCTTCAATTTTCTTCATAACAATAAAATTTGAGTTAATAAATACTGGAATGGGTAGTTCCTAAATATTGAAAAAATAAATAATTCTTGATTTCAAGCAAAAATATAAATACAATACGTAGCAACCCCTAAATAAGTAACCGTATTTTTAAAAATACATGTAAATTTAACATTGAATGCGCTTTTTAAAGGGGTGTAATTATTTTTTATACATTTTTTCTAAACACACCCCTTATTTTTGAATTAAATCAGATTTACTTTTTTGCTTTATTATATGCATAAGAAAAGAGACCTGTCCCCCGACAGGCCTCCTCTTGAAGTCAACAAATTAAATTGCTGAAGAAAATATTATTTCAATTGTTCTGCCTTAAAAGATGATTTAACCGCTTAATTAGCCCAATAACAGAATATGATTTACCGTCTTTAGGTCCGGTTATTCTTTATTGTACATCGAATCATCCCCGCTTTCTTTGGTTCGGATCCTGTAAGATTCTTCAATCGGAGAAACAAATATTTTCCCGTCTCCTATCTCACCGGTATAAGCAGATTTCAATAGACAATCTACTGTTTTCTTAAGATTGATGTCCCTGACCACTATCGTAAGTGTCCTTCGTGAAATAAATTCCGTATCACCTGAAGTTCCCCTGTAGGAGCCCTTTCGTTTTTTTTCATTGCCTACTCCAACTGTGTCATAATAGGAAAAGAAATCAATGTCAATTGCATGCAGTGCGTCTTTTACTTCCTGAAACTTTGATACCCGTATTATTGCTTCGATCTTTTTCATGTCATTTATATTTTATATGAATCTCAAATTTATAAAAAAATTTAATTGAAGCTTTTAGTAATTATTCGTGGTAAGCTTCAGCACCATGTTCAAAAACATCAATTCCACCAGGTCCGGTTTCTCCTTCCGGTTCAATCCTGAGTTTATAAGGATAAGGCAATTTACTCACGGCATACATTAAGATGATAGACACCACAAATGTCGCGACAGTAATAGTGAAACTTCCGATTGCCTGAGCCTTTAAAACATCAAAACCACCACCATAGAACAGACCGGTCACCGGAGCTGAATTATCAGCACCAGTTGGTCCTGTAGCTCCAAACTGACCACTTGCAAATAGTCCAAGTGCAAGAGTTCCCCAGATACCATTCAATCCATGAACAGGAACCGCCCCAACCGGATCATCAATTCGAAAATATTCCAACAAGTAAACACCACCGAAAACAACCAGCCCTGCAATAAGACCAATAACAACCGATCCAAATGGAGACACCCAGTAACATGGAGCAGTAATAGCCACAAGCCCTGCCAGCATTCCATTTAAGGCAAAACCAGTATCAAACTTCCCTTTGAAAGGACCAATCCAGAGTGCGGCCAGCATAGCAGCCAACGAACCGGTACAAGCGGCGAGTGTAGTATTTGCGGCAACGCGGCCAATTCCTTCAAAATCCATTGCCGAAAGTGTACTGCCAGGATTAAAACCGTACCAGCCAAACCACAATAAGAAAGCACCTATAGTAGCTAACGGTAAACTATGAGCAGCCGGTAAACCGCCTTTTTCTTTATTGTCACGCAAGAAGACACGACCAATACGTGGACCTAATACAATTGCCCCTGCCAGTGAAACCACACCACCAATTGTATGAACTACACTTGAACCTGCAAAGTCACGGAATGGCTGGCCTAAAGTAGGTAAGAAGTTACCCGGACTTCCCATCAAAGCTAAGAAACCGTCCGGGCCCCATGCCCAGTGACCAATAATTGGGTAGATAAATGCTGTTACACCAATACTGTAAATAATATCGCCGCGAAAACTCGTACGACCAATCATTGCACCTGAAGTAATTGTGGAAGCGGTATCAGCAAATGCAAATTGGAAGATCCAGTGAGCTAATAGTGCAACTCCTGTTGAACCATAGGTTGCCGGGGCACCTTGTAAAAAGAAATATTGACTTCCAATAAATCCGTTACCTGCTCCAAACATAAATGCATAACCGATTGCCCAAAACGAAATACCACATATAGCAGTGTCTAAAGTGCATTCCACTAAGATATTTACTGTTTCACGTCTTCTGGCGAAACCCGCTTCGAGCATTACGAAACCAGCCTGCATCCCGAATACCAATGCTGCAGCGACAAGTGTCCAAACTGTATTTAGCGAGTTTATCATCGCTGTTTCATGTGGAGTATAAGTATCTGCAGCCATTGCTGGCATACCAATAAGACCGGGTAGCGTCATCATTGCGAAAATGACGGCAAGAAGACCTAGCATCTTACCCGCAAAAATGGTTAATCCAAGTTTCCAGTTCATGGGTTTTGACATGTTTTCGCTCATTCGTGCGATAAACGAAGCCTTTGGAGGGCTAATTGTTCTTGATTTCATAGTACACTATTATTAAGATTTATAATTTATTGTACTTCTTAAAAGTTAATATCTAACTGAGTTGTGAAGGTATTTTTATTCGTATTTACTGAATTATAAAATGTTTTACTGTCGTTGTAAATATCATAACCAAATATTACAGATACCTTGTCGGTGAAAGCCCATGAAAAACCAAAATTCAGAGCTCCCAGGTAATTATTACCACCCTGATAATCTACCGCAAACCAAAGTTTGTCTGATATTTCTTTCATTGAGCGATCCCATGACGCTAATATTCCTGAACCTGCCTTGGCTCCGGTTCCGTCAATAAGGAGTTTATCATTACCCACATAGTAACCAACAGAAAGTCGGCCAAGTACTGGAACCGTTTTGGCAATAATCCCGTAAGCAATGTTGTAATTGGTCAAATTATTTTTTAAGCCAAAGTTATAGGCACCAATGGCAATTGCTGGTGCACCATTAAATATCGTTCCTTCAGGCATACCAATTTTTGCATTAAAATAAATTGGGTGGTCATCATAAACGTTATCGCCCATTGACAAATAATCGATACCAATTTCTGCCTGGACTTTTTTGAACGGCAAAATACCAACTGTTATGCCTAAATCATAAATTCCGGCTCCACGCACACCATTGTCCTTTTGGGTTCGAATATAATTGTCTATTCCAAGGTGCCATGAATTAAAACCTTGAAAGTCTGCCGAAGGAATCCAAATAATAGTAGAACCCGTGGCTTTTGCAATGTTCACAGTCATCATTAAACCCATCGCCGATAATATTACCAGCTTAGTAAAACTTCTTGCTACTTTTTTCATAATCATCTTTTTTAATTTAAATAATAACTAAGGTATTTGTATATAAAATCTATCTTCAATTCTAATCGTTATATTTCTTTTTTTAATCGTATACCCTATTTTAAATAGTAGTATGACACAAATATATATTAGTTTACATCTCAGACCCCATTTTTTTAGATGTATATACTCATAATAACATTAAATTAACAATCATACCCCATTTTTTGAATTTTTTACCACATTTTAGTAACATTTCGAACCATCTGATCGTTTTTGGCAATCATATTTAACTCTTAGCCATAGTTAAGTATATTATAATAGCATATAGATATTATTTTAACGATCTTTCTGTCTTTATGATATTTTAATTTTCAAACAAGAAAAATTGATTAAAATGATATTTCGAAACAAATGGGGGGTACCAGTATGTTATAATAAAAAATAAGAATACCGGAGAAATCCGCCCTTATAGATTGCACATCCCTAAAATCAGAAGCAAATTACCGAAGTCAGCCAAATAATCTCCGGGGAAAAGCGAAAAAGGGAATCCTGATAAATACGGCTAACAGATGAAAGTTTGCGGAATTAGTAAGAATTAATAATAATTTTACAGAATAAATCATAACCATTAAACACGATGAAGCTTTGGGACAAGGGTATCGAAATAAATCAGCTGATTGAAGCCTTCACGATTGGCCATGACACTGAGATGGACTATTTTTTGGCAGAATTCGATGTAATTGGTTCACTGGCACACATTACAATGCTTGAATCCATCGGATTAATAACTGCACCGGAATTAGTGATGCTTTCAGACGAGTTGCGCGAAATCTACAAAGAAATAAAGGCAGGCAGATTTGTGATCGAAGCAGGTAGCGAAGATGTCCATTCGCAGGTTGAGTTGATGCTTACCCGTAAATTAGGTGATGTCGGTAAAAAAATTCACAGCGGCCGTTCCAGGAACGACCAGGTATTGCTTGATTTAAAATTATTTACCCGAAGCGAAATAAAAACAATCGTAGACCAGACATTCGAGCTCTTTGAACTATTAATTGCCCAAAGCGAAAAATACCAGCAAGTGCTGATGCCTGGATATACTCATTTACAGGTTGCAATGCCCTCTTCGTTTGGTTTATGGTTCGGTGCCTATGCCGAAAGTCTTACCGATGATTTGCTCTTGCTTCAGGCAGCTTACCGCATTGCCGATCAGAATCCGCTCGGTTCTGCAGCTGGCTATGGTTCCTCTTTCCCTTTGAACCGGCAAATGACCACCGATCTTTTAGGATTCGAATCGATGAATTACAATGTGGTTTACGCACAGATGGGTCGCGGGAAAGTGGAAAAAAGCGTAACCTTTGCACTAGCCTCAGTGGCAGCTACCTTATCCAGGATGGCTTACGATGTTTGTCTCTTTATGAGCCAGAATTTTAATTTCGTGTCTCTTCCCGACGAATTGACAACCGGATCAAGCATAATGCCCCACAAGAAAAACCCCGACGTTTTTGAATTGCTCCGGTCGCATTGCAACCGCATTCAGTCGCTTCCCAACCAGATTCTACTTATGACAAATAATTTACCCAGCGGATATTTTCGGGACTTACAATTAATAAAAGAGGTATTCATACCCGCCTTTGCCGAATTGAAAAGTTGCCTGACGATTGCCTCCTTCGCGATAAGTAATATAAAGGTGAACGGGAAGATCATGGAGGATAGCCGGTACGAAAACATTTATAGTGTTGAAGAAGTGAACCGAAAGGTACTTCAAGGTGTTCCTTTCAGGGATGCATATCGTCAGGTTGGAGAATCAATTAAAAATGGGACTTTTCACCCCGACAAAAACGTTCTCCATACACACGAAGGAAGCATCGGAAATCTTTGCCTACCGCAGATACGTGAAAAAATGGAAGCCGTTTTAGGGAGTTTCAACTTCAGCAAAGCCGACAAAGCTTTCGAACTGCTCATTTCCGGTGACAAATCGAAGTAAAAAATCGACTTTTAAAAGTCACGTCATTAAGTGAATTCGTTTTAAAAACGGCCAATTTATTTTCAATTTGTCTGAAATAGATGGGTTTTATTTACTTAATGACATTTAATGATTATTTAATATTTGCGGCCATCACTTTGATTATTAACAGGTACCAACCCAAATTACCTGAAATACCGGAACCAAATAAGGGATTTGGCTATTTCAGATAAGCAACGATCTTTGATTTTCGGCATAAAAATTGTATTTTTGATTTTAATTAATAAGCAATAACTGTTATTTTCTTTCATATTGTTACAGATTATCGCTTTTCTTTGAATATTTACAAACAGATTACCCCAAAAGCTTTCTATCTGACAACGGGTACAGAGTTTTGCTAATTTTATATCAAATGGAACGAAATAGTTTTCCAAAAGCTCAAGGGCTGTATGATCCCAATAATGAACACGATGCGTGTGGGATCGGATTTGTCGCCCATATAAAAGGACAGAAGTCGCACGATCTTATTCAGCGCGGACTTACTGTTTTGCTGAATATGGATCATCGGGGAGCCACCAGCTCCGACAATAAAACCGGAGATGGTGCTGGTATTTTATTGCAATTACCACATGATTTCTACGTTTCACTTAAAATTGCCGTTCCCGAAACCGGTAAGTACGGAACAGGACTTGTTTTTCTTCCTGTAAATGAAGAGGAAGCTGCCTATTGTATTGAAGTATTGAACCGCTATGTTGAGGCGGAGGGTCTTCATCTGATTACCTGGCGTGATGTACCCGTTGACAGTTCCGTGCTGGGCGAAATTGCCAAACGATCAGAACCACGTATCCGTCAGATATTTGTAAAAGGAAATTACGAGCAGGATGTTCTTGAGCGTAAATTATACCTTGCCCGCAAACAGGCTGAACGAATTGTAAGAGGATCGCAACTGGCGGAGAAAGATTCGTTTTATTTACCAAGCTTCTCTAGTAAAGTTATCATTTACAAAGGAATGTTCACCGCAGGACAACTTCGCGATTACTTTAAAGACCTCACCAATCCGGCAATGACCAGCGCCATAGCGCTCGTACATTCCCGTTTTAGTACAAATACATTTCCAACCTGGGATCTTGCCCAGCCATTCAGAATGATCGCCCACAACGGCGAAATAAATACAATCAAAGGAAACCGCCAGTGGATGCATGCGCGGGAATCGCTGCTCCAATCCGACCTTTTCGGTGAAGATCTCGACAAACTTTTCCCGATTGTTGAACCCGGTAAATCTGACTCAGCGTCGTTCGATAATACACTCGAGTTCCTCAATATGACTGGAAGAAGCTTACCTCACGCACTTTGTATGCTGATTCCGGAGTCTTTTAACGAGAAAAATCCAATCCCTGAGAGTCTCAAAGCTTTCTATGAATATCATTCCACGTTGATGGAGCCATGGGACGGACCTGCATCTATGGTCTTCTCCGATGGCCGGTACATTGGCGGTACGCTCGACCGGAGCGGATTACGCCCTTCAAGGTATATCATTACTAAAAACGACCTGATCGTAATGGGTTCTGAAGTTGGTGTCCAGGTTTTTCCGGCAAGCGAAATCAAAGAAAAAGGACGCCTAAGACCCGGAAAATTACTGCTGGTTGATACTCAGTTGGGAATCATCATCCCGGATAAAGAAGTTAAAGCGGAATTAAGCCGTAAAAATCCTTATGTCAATTGGCTAAAGGAAAACAGGTTAGAGCTTGAAGCGATCAAAGTAAAACAGCGCGTTCCTTCAGGAATGGGTGACCAGTTTGGTCCTTACTCCAAGGTATTTGGTTACAGCAAAGAGGAGATGATGATGATCATCAAAGAAATGGCTGAAACCGCCCAGGAACCTACAAGTTCGATGGGTAACGATACACCTCTGGCGGTATTTTCTGATAAACCAAAACGGTTTTTCAGTTATTTCAGACAGTTATTTGCGCAGGTTACCAATCCGCCAATCGATTCAATTCGTGAAGGCCTTGTAATGTCACTGACAAATTACATCGGTTCATTAAGCAGCAACATCCTTGATGAGACACCCAACCATTGCAAACTAATCAAATTTGACAGTCCGATTATTACAAATACCGACCTTGGAAAGATCAAGGATCTTAAGCATGAGACATTTACGCATGCAACAATCCCAATGTTTTTTTCTAAAAAAGGGGGCGTAGAAGGATTTAAAAAGTCGTTTAAAGCGATGCTCGAAGCTGCTGAGCAAGCAGTTGATGACAAAAAGAACTTTATCATTCTTACCGACCGTAATATTTCGGAAGATTTGGTTCCCATCCCTTCGCTCCTTTCTGTTGCCGCCGTTCATCACCACCTGATCAAAACCAAGAAACGGATGCAGATCGGGATTATCGTTGAGACGGCAGAACCACGAGAGGTAATGCACTTCGCTTTGTTACTTGGTTACGGTGCAAGTGTTGTTAATCCTTATCTGGCTTTTGCAGCCATCGATTATCTCGTGACTGAAGGTGAAATTAAATTGCCCTATGTTGAAGCACGTAAAAACTATATCAAATCAATCGACAAAGGTCTTCTGAAGATCCAGTCGAAAATGGGAATATCAACCCTTCGTTCCTATCACGGATCACAGCTTTTTGAAGCTGTTGGGGTTAGTGACGAACTGATTGACAATTATTTCAAAGGAACGCCATCCCGTATTGGTGGTGTCGGTTATGAAGAGATCTTCAAGGAAGCGATGATTTTTCACGATGACGCTTTTTTGAACCCTTCAAAGAAAGTTCAATTTTCAACAGTCGGAGAATACAATTACCGCAACAACGGTGAGTTCCATGCATGGAATCCGCAAAGTGTTGCGCTTTTACAGTGGGCCACTAAAACTGATGATTACCAGATCTATAAAAAATTCAGTAAACTGGTCGATGAGCAGAATGCAAAACCGGCTTTCATCCGCGGTGCTTTAAAATGGAAGAAGAATCCTATCCCGATCGAAGAGGTCGAGCCGGCTGAAAATATTCTCAAACGTTTTGTAACCGGAGCAATGTCGTACGGATCGATCTCGAAGGAGGCTCACGAAGCAATTGCGGTTGCTATGAATACGATCGGTGGCAGAAGCAATACGGGTGA
>Ga0209123_1003322_pt1 | contig 12193 bp, 12 predicted proteins | sample BarGraIncu00431A_FD_184500 | JGI IMG/M metagenome (GOLD analysis project Ga0209123, IMG submission 184500) | Arctic peat soil microbial communities from Barrow, Alaska, USA - Barrow Graham LP Incubations 004-31A (SPAdes) (version 2) | ecosystem: Environmental > Terrestrial > Soil > Wetlands >...
GTGGCAGGAAGATAGGCTGCACATCGCTGTACTTGAGGCCATGTTTCTCCAGCAGCTTGATCAGGAGATAGTGGACATCGGAGCCCTTGTTGAAGGCGATTCTTTTGCCTTTAAGATCGTTCACGCTGCGGATCGGCGAGTCCTTGGGCACGATCACCCCTTCCAGTTTAGGCCGCGGCACGGTGGCGCCGGCATAAACCAGCGGCGCCCCGGCGGCTTGGGCAAAGATGGGCGGGGCTTCGCCGACGTCGCCAAAGTCGATGGCGCCGACGTTGAGCGCCTCCAGCTCCACCGGGCCGGCGTTGAACTCGGTCCAGGTGACGGCCACGCCGAGCGGGGCCAGGCGTTTTTCCAGTGTGCCGTGCGCTTTCAAAATCGACAGCCAGCCTTTTTGATGGCCGATGCGCAGCGTGCGGCTGAATTTTTGCGCCAGGACCTGGCCCGTGGCGCCCAGTGCCGTGGTAGCGACAGCGGCTGCCAGAATCTGGCGGCGGTTCAATGCGGTGAGAGGTGTCATACGAGTTCCTTTTGGGTTGGCGCAGGCAAGGCTCGTCCCTTGCGCAAGCGCGGATTTCAATTTTTCAGAAAGTTGCCCTGCCGTCAGGCAGGCATCAGGGGGTGCCTAAACGCTACATCGCACTTGCGAAAAAGGCACCGGCGCAAACTGGCCGGCCTGTGCCAGCACTGGCCGCAGGGTCTCGGTGATCAGGGTGTTCACGGCAGCGTCCAGCCGGACACCGATCTCATCGTCTATCTGGTAAGCCCCTTCCGGCGTGAGGGTGACCTGCGCGTCCGTGGCATAGATGCCTGACAGGATGTGCTTGGCCCCGAGCGACTGCAGCACCGGCCGCAAGGCATAGTCCAGTGCCAGCATGTGGTTGGGGCTGCCGCCGGTGGCCAGCGGCAGCACGGTTTTGCCAGCGAGCGCGTTTTGTGACAACAAGTCCAAAAACACCTTGAGCACCCCGCTGTACGCCGCCTTGTAAACCGGTGTCGCCACCACCACCACATCCGCATTCGCCACCCGCCGAATCGCATGGCTGATGGTGCGATTGCCGAAATCCGCCAGGATCAGCGCTTGCGGTGACAGATCGCGGATCTGCAGCCGCTCGACATGCGCGCCGCGCGCCTGCAGCCGTTGCTGGACGCCGTCCAGCAACGCCGCCGAGCGCGATTTTTCGGACGGGCTACCGGCGATAAGCAAAACCGTCATTACTTTTCTCCCTGAACAATGCGTGTGTGACAGCGCGCGGCTTACTTCTTCAGGTAGATCTGATCAAAGCTGCCGCCGTCGGCAAAGTGGGCTTTGTCCGCTTTGGCCCAGCCGCCAAAGGCCTCGTCGATCGTGAACAGTTTGATTTTTGGCAACTGGTTGACGTACTTGGCCTGCGCCTTGGGTGAGGTCGGACGGTAGAAGTTCTTGCCGGCAATGTCCTGGCCTTCGTCGGTGTAGAGGTACTCCAGGTAGGCGGTTGCGACGGCGCGGGTCCCTTTCCTATCCACGTTCTTGTCCACCACGGTCACCGCTGGTTCGGCCAGGATGCTGATTGATGGGTAAATGACATCGACCTTGCCGCCAAATTCCTTTTCCAGTAGATACGCTTCGTTCTCCCAGGAGATGAACACATCGCCCTGGTTGCGTTGGGCAAAGGTGATGGAGGAGCCGCGGGCGCCGGTGTCGAGCACCGGTACATTGGCATACAGCTTGGTCACAAAATCCTTGGCTTTGGCTTCGCTGCCGAATTTACGTTTGGCAAACTCCCAGGCCGCCAGGTAGTTCCAGCGGGCGCCGCCCGAGGTTTTGGGGTTGGGCGTGATGACGCTGACGCCCGGCTTGATCAGGTCGTCCCAGTCCTTGATGCCCTTGGGGTTGCCCTGGCGCACCACCAGCACGATGGTCGAGGTGTAAGGCGACGAGTTGTGCGGCAGGCGTTTTTGCCAGTCTTTGGGAATCCAGCCGCCGTTGGTGTACAGGGCGTCCGTGTCACCCGCGAGGCCCAAGGTAGCGACATCGGCGTCCAGGCCGTCAATGATGGAGCGCGTTTGTTTGCCGGAACCGCCATGCGACTGTTTGATGGTCACGTCCTGGCCGGTTTTGGCTTTCCAGTGCTTGGCGAAAGCGGCGTTGAATTCGACGTACAGCTCACGCGTCGGGTCGTACGATACATTCAGCAGCGAAACCGGGGCCGGCGCCTGAGCAGCAGCACCCAAGGCGGCGCCAGCCAGCACGGCAGCCAGAGAAAAATTAAATATCCGACGTTTTGTGGTCATGGTTGAGTCCTTGAATTCATTGCCAAATTGCAATGGAGTAGATTCTGGGAGTCAACACTTAAAACTGGAACTACTGTATTGTCAGTTCTAAATTACCTAAACATCTGTAGAGCTTGCTGCACTTTCCGACACTGGCACGTTGTTCCGGCCAGCGCAGCAAGGCCGCCAACTGCCGGGAGCCGGCCAGTGCGACCATGCTACGCGCTGCGTTGGCAGCGGGTACAACGCTTGAACAGTTCTACTTGTTGCCTTTACCAGGCTTGTCATTGCCCTTGCCGTTATTCCCCGGCTTGGGCATCTTTTCTTTTTTCACTTTGACGGCTTTATAGTTGGCATCGCGTTCCCAGCGGCCCGGCTGCTGAACATAGACGGTGCCGCGTTGCTCCCAGCGATCAGGTTCCCAGCGGTAGCCGACGCGTTGAACCATGCTGCGGCCGTGAATCCAGATGTGACGGTCGCCATGCCAAGCCCAGTAGCCCGGCGCCCAGACGTAACCAGGCGGCATGGCGGGCACAGGTTCGTAGATCGGCGCGGGCGGCGCGAGCTGGATGTTGAGGTTGATTTGCGCGAATGCGGGCGCTGCTGCTGTGCCGGCGGCTACCAACAGCGACAGCAAGAGACTTCGAACGGCGTTGCGACGTTTCATGATTCATTCCCTTTTCAGTTAAAAGTGCGATGGTCGCATGTTGCGCATGCACGTTCCGTGCGTTAGCCCACACAACGGTACGAATACACCGTCGCCGTGGGAAAAAACCGCAGCCACGTTGGCACTTCGATGCGGTAAAAGAAAACTTTGCTATGCGTGCTAGCGCACTGAATTGACCGGGCAGTTCGCGTAGCCTCATCTACAGTCGCAACGCAACAGCAGGATAGACGCCCGGGGTTATGCGTCCCGGTCGGTTGCAGATGCGACCTTTCACAGCGGTGGCCTGATCTGCCGACGCTGATCGTTGTCGCCAGAAATTGATCAATTCTGGGTCGCTGCTTACCGCAAGGTGCGTAGTCATCGTCCGTTAAATAAAGGAATCATCATGAAGTATTCAGAACTGTTTGTCGCAGGCGCGGTGGCGCTCGCGTTGGCTGGATGTATTTCGGCTCCCGCAGGCCCGCCCGGACCGCAAGGCGCAACCGGTGAAACCGGATATACCGGAAGGACTGGCGCAACCGGAGGCACTGGCGCAACCGGTGATACCGGATACACCGGAAGGACTGGCGCAACCGGAGGCACTGGTGCGACCGGAGATACCGGCGCAACGGGCTATACGGGCGCAACCGGTGACACCGGTGCGACCGGTCGCACAGGCGCAAAAGGAAGCACAACCGGCGGCACTGTCGTGGTTGTGCCGGCTCGCTAAGAGGGAGGTTCGCGACGAGTTCCGCTTGGTATTTACGGGTTCGCCAACGAGCCCGTGAATCTGTGCGGCATAAGGTCCCCATTTAACAAGAGACCAGCATGCACCTCAAGCAGATATGGAACCTGATCAGAAAATCCGTGGCGGCGTGGGTGGACGATTACGCCCCGAGCATGGGTGCAGCGATTGCCTATTACACGCTGTTCTCGCTTGCCCCGCTGCTCATCATCGTCATCGCGGTGGCAGGTCTTGTTTTTGGTCAGGACGCGGCCCGGGGAGAAATCGTCGCGCAAATACAAGGCCTCATTGGACGGGAAGGCGCAATCGCGGTGCAGGGCCTGCTGAAAAGCGCCAATGGGCCCGCTCAGGACATCCTGGCGACAGTGGTCAGCATCATGACGCTGATGATTGGTGCAACGACGGTGTTTGCGGAATTGCAGAGTGACCTTGACCGCATCTGGCGCGTTCCCGCCCCGGTGAAAGAGAACGGTATATGGACCCTGCTGCGCACGCGGCTCCTTTCTTTCGGCCTGGTGCTGGGGCTGGTGTTTCTTTTACTGGTCTCGCTGGTCGTCAGCGCCGTGATCGCCGCATTCGGTAAATGGAGCAATGGGTTTTTCCAGGGCTGGGAAGCATTGCTTCAGGTGTTTAATTTCAGCATCTCTTTCGCTATTACGACTTCACTCTTTGCGATGATCTACAAATTTATGCCGCGGGCCAGAATCGCCTGGCGGGACGTGTGGGTCGGCGCGGCGGTCACCGCGTTCCTGTTCGAAATCGGCAAACTTCTCATCGGCCTTTATCTGGGTACAACCAGCGTGGCATCCGCTTTCGGCGCCGCAGGTTCGCTGGTTATTCTGTTGGTGTGGGTGTATTTCTCTGCGCAAATTTTCTTGCTCGGCGCCGAGTTCACTTGGGTGTTCTCGCACGAGTATGGTTCGAAAGCGGCTCAAACCGGGCCGGAATCGTCCCCGATTCCAACATCAATATGACAGCTTCCCGTTTTCTCAAATGGACCGCCGGGCTTGTGCTCGCGCCGGTTCTTCTTGCCGTTCTATTCATCGCGATATACGGCTGGAACTGGTTGCGCGGCCCGATCGAGCGCATGACGACGGAAAAAACCGGACGCGTACTGGCCATCAATGGCGACCTGACGGTGCAATTCGGTTGGCCCCGGCCAAGCTTGCACGCCGATGCGGTGACGTTCGCGAATCCGGTCTGGGCCAGGGAAAAACAGATGATCGCAGCCGACGCAGTGGACATTGCGATCGATTTGCCGCAACTGCTGCGGCAAAAAATCGTTTTTCCCGATGTGCGGCTGACGCGTCCGGTCGTCTTTCTGGAGCAAGGCGTGGAGGGTCGAAAGAGCTGGCTGCTTGACCTCAACCAGCAGGACGAAAACGCACGGATCCAGATCGACCGCCTGATGCTCGATCAGGGAACGCTCGGCTACGACGACGTGGCGAACAAGACCAGTATCCGGTCGGAACTCTCGACCTTGAGCCCGCAACCGGGTGGCACGAGCGACTCAGGGGTGGCTTTCAGCGCCCACGGGCAATACAAGGGCCTTGCCCTCAAGGCCCAGGGCAGTGGTGGGCCGGTGCTGGCGATACGCGATGAGAGTACCCCGTATGCCCTGAAAATTGACGCTACCGTTGGCCACACCGGCGTGCGGGCAGACGGCACCGTTACCAGCCTGCTCAAATTCACTGCCATGGACATGCGTCTTGCCCTGCGTGGGGACAGCCTCGAGCAGCTCTTTCCGTTGCTCGGTATCGCGGTTCCGGCCACGCGGGCCTACGTGACCGAGGGGCATCTGTTGCACAGCGGCACTAGCTGGCGTTACGAGAAGTTTTCGGGCCGGGTCGGCGACAGCGACATCGCCGGGTCGTTACAGGTCGAAACCGGAGGCAAACGCCCGGCACTGACCGCCGAGCTGGATTCCAGGCTGCTCGATTTCGCAGATCTCGGGCCGTTGATTGGAGCACGACCCGGAAGTGTGCAAGCCGCCAAACTGGCGGCTCCTCCGGCTTCTCTCACTGCAGCACCGACGCCGGTGGCGGCGCGTGTGCTGCCCGACCTGCCGTTCAAGACCGATCGCTGGGGCAGCGTGGACGCCGAGGTGACCTTGCGGGCCAAGACCATCCGTCGCGCCAAGGAGCTGCCGCTGGAAAACCTCACGACCCATTTGAGTTTGCGTGATTCCGTGCTGACGCTTGATCCGCTTGACTTCGGCCTGGCCGGTGGTCATCTCAATGCCGTGATAACGCTCGATGGACGCAAGGATCCGATCCAGGCGCACGCCTTGGTGCGGGCGAGAAAGATTCTCCTGGCCAAGCTGTTTCCGACGGTCGATCTGACCAAGTCCAGCATCGGCCAGATCAACGGCGAGTTCGATCTCACGGGACAAGGCAACTCGGTCAGGCGCATGCTGGCGAGTTCCAACGGCAATGTGGGACTGGTCGTCGTCGGTGGCGAGATCAGCAAGTTAATGATGGAAAAAGTCGGCCTGCATCTCTGGGAAATGCTGGAACTGAACTTGACCGGCGACAAACGCGTCAAGTTGCGTTGCGGAGTGGCTGACTTCACCGTCCGCAAAGGCATCATGCAAGTCGACGCGCTGATCTTCGACACCGAGGTCACCACCATCATCGGTACCGGCAACATTGATCTGGGGCAGGAGAAGCTGGATCTGACGCTCAACCAGAAAACGAAGGACACCAGTCCCTTGTCATTGCGCAGCCCGATCTATGTTCGCGGCAGCTTTGCCAAGCCCGCTGCTGGCGTTGACAAGGGCCGCGTCGCCGCGCGCGCGCTGGGTGCGATTGTGCTGGGCATGGTCAATCCACTGCTCGCGTTGATCCCGTTGGTCGACCCCGGTCCGGGCAAAGACAGCGATTGCGCGCAACTGGTTCGGGAGGCCAGGGCTTTGCCGCATTCAGAGAATAAAAAAACAGGCCCGAGGAAGTGAGCATGAGGGTCGCTCGCACACTTAAGCAGGCCACGGTGATGGCGTTTTGCCTGTTCGCCGCGGCAGCTTGTTCGATGCTGCCGGACACCGATGTCCTGATAGATCGGCACACCGGGCAAGCGGCCAGGTTTGAGAATGCGCGCGGGCCGGTCTCCGCGCGAAGCAGTGCCGCGATCCTCGCGGCGCTCAAGCGTAAATCCGGTGACATCGATATTCTGGAAAAGCAGATGGTGCTGGAACAGGCGATCGTCGGCAGCCCGCTCATTCTGGGCAATAAAGTCACCCTGCTGCAGGACGGTGCGGAGACCTACGCGGCCATGTTTGCCGCAGTCCGTAATGCACGGGACCATATCAACCTGGAGTCCTACATCATCGAAGACGACGAAATAGGGCGGCAGTTCGCAGACCTGTTGTTGGCGCAACAGGTCCGGGGCGTTCAGGTCAACCTGATCTATGACAGTGTCGGTGGCTTCAATACGCCGAAAGCTTTCTTTGAGCGGCTGACGCAAGGCGGCATCGAGGTGCTCGAATTCAATCCGATCAACCCGTTCGCGGCCAAGGTGCCTTGGGCCATCAACAACCGGGATCACCGAAAATTGCTGGTGGTCGACGGGCAGACCGCCTTCATCGGCGGCATCAATATCAGCAGCGTTTATTCATCGGGATCGGTCGTCGGGCGGACCATGAAAGTGAATGAGAACTCGGCTGGATGGCGCGATACGGACCTTCAAATAGAAGGCCCGGTGGTCGGAGAATTTCAGAAGCTTTTCATGCAAACATGGGAAAAGCAGCACGGCAAGCCGCTGGCCGTGAGAGACTATTTTCCCGCGCTGAAGGTGCAGGGGAAGGACATTGTGCGCGCCATCGGCAGCACGCCCGACGATCCGTACAGCCTGATCTACCTGACCCTGATATCGGCGATTGGCAACGCGGAAAAGCAGGTGTTTCTGACCAACGCCTACTTCGTTCCCGACCCCCAACTGCTGGCATCACTGATCGATGCCGCCGGGCGCGGGGTCGATGTCAAGCTGATATTGCCGAGCCACTCCGACTCCGCCGTCGTATTTCACGCCGGGCGCTCGCATTACGCCAGCTTGCTCAAAGGCGGCGTCAAAATCTACGAACGAGGTGACGCGCTGCTGCATTCCAAAACGGCGGTGATCGACGGTGTTTGGTCCACCGTGGGATCGACCAATCTGGATTGGCGCAGCTTTCTCAGCAACGATGAGCTCAATGCGGTGATTCTGGGGCGCGAATTCGCCCAGAAAATGCAGTCAATGTTTGACAAGGACCTCGAAGCTTCGCAGGCCATTGATCTGGAAAGTTGGGAACGCCGGCCACTCCAATTCAGGTTCAAGGAATGGGGCGCCAGGTTGTTGCAGCGATTGCTCTAGCGGATTGCGCCGCTACACGGTCCGGCGTTGCGTCATTTGCGTCCGACCACGAGCAGGAACGCGCCCAGTACGATCGCGCCGGCACTGATGATCAGCGGAACGTTGACCCGTTCCTTCTCCTGGACCTTGAGCTCTATCGGGCCCAGCTTGACGCCGGTGGTTTCCTTCGTATAACTGAAACCGCCGTACGCCAGGCCAAGGCCACCCGCCACGATCAGAATGATTCCTAAGAGTTTTGTTGAATTCATTTGCGTCTATCTCCTGAAAATTGTGAAGGGGTAAATCGGAATAACTCCGCCATTATTCATTGTGGCGGCCTCGGGCTGCGCGCCGCCTCGGCGCAGAAGTGCGAAAGTTCATCCAGTACCGTTTGTACAGCAAGGTTGGCCGCCACCACGCCGCCATAGGGATCTTCGCTGCTGGCCGCAGCGTAGCCATCAAACTCGCGCCAGGCCAGCACGCGGCGCGACTTGTCATCAACGAGGTAGGCGCGCAGCGTGAAACGCACGCGGCTCGGGCTGCTCTGGAACTCGTGTTGCAGCCGGATGATCTCGGTATCTAGCCGCAAGTCGCCAGCGGCGGCGCCGGGCGTCAGCACGATGGCGCCGAATGCCCCGGTGTTCTCGAGCGCGGCGACCAGCAGCGGCCCGAGCATGCGCGCCGGCGGGTCGATCCATTCGCTGTGCGCGAAGTATTCGAGCTTGTGGGACTCGCGCACATAGATGATGCGCGAGCTGTCAAAGCCGGCCGCCGCGTGCGGAGGATTGATGATCAAAGTCGGTGCCTTGGTCGGCGCTGCGGCCGTTGCGGGTACTGGCGCCGCGCCGCGCGCGTTGTCGAGCGAATAGAAAGACGGGTGCGGTGTTGTCGTTGGGCGCAGTGCGCTGCAGGCGCACAAGGCCAGCAGCGCCAGCCCGGCGACAGCAACCCGGCACAGTCTGGACGCCGCTTGTTTGTTCATGGCTTTCATGGTTTAGTTCCTGGTTCTCCCGGGCCTTCCGGTACCGGCTTGCGGCCGAACAGGAGGCCCGCCGGATTGCGTTCGGTCTGCTCGCTCAGGCGCCGCAGCGAAGCCGACAGAACGCTCAGTTCGCCGAGCAGGCGTTCCAGCTCGGGCAGTGTCTCGGCGCTGAAGCGCTTGACGCTGGCGCCGGCCGTGTCGATGGTCTTTCCCGCGCTGACGCTGGTGCTGGCGACCTCGTTGCCCATTTTCTCGACGGCGTTGGCGCTGCGCGAGAGGCGATCAATCAGGGGCCCGATCTGCGCCGTTGCCTGTGCGGTGTTTTCCAGCGTTTGGCCGGCATGGGTAATACCTGCATCGATTGTGTCCTTGCGCGCGGCGAACGTGCGCGCCAGGGTGGCGATGTCGGCCAGTGCATTTTTGAAGGCGACCCGGTTCTCGTCGCTGAGAATGGCATTGATGTTGGTCGAGGTGCTGTCCAGCTTGGCCAGCACGCTCGTCAGGATATTTTCCAGTCGCGCACTGAGCGAGGGTTTGGTGCGGATCACCGGATACCTGGCGCCTGCGATGGCACGCAGTGGCGGCGAACCCTTGACACCGCCGCTGAGTTCGACATAAGTGATGCCCGTCAGGCCCTGTGTTTTCAGCATCGCGATGGTGTCCACCTTGATGGGCGTGCCACGCTCGATGGCGAACAGCAGGTTCACCCGTTCCGGGTTGCTGGGGTCGAGCCGGATGCCCCGCACTTTACCTACGTCGACACCGCTGTATTTGACCGGCGCATTCAGATTGAGGCCGGCCACCGACTCGTCTTCGATCGCTTGATATAAATCGTATTTTTTCTGGAATGCGCCGCCTGAGGCGAGCCAGAGCACACCGGCGATCAGCACGGAGCCAAGGATGAGCACGAATGCGCCAACGATGGAATAGTTCACTTTGGTTTCGATGATGGCCTCCCAATTTCTTCACTGGTCTGCGCTGCAGCCAGGTGCTTTTCCTGCTCCTGAGCCGCTCTGCCGCGCGGGCCGGCAAAGAATTGACGGACGGCGGGCGAGTCCAGGCGCGCGAGCTCGGACATCGAGCCGATGCCCTGCACCTTGCCGTCGGCCAGCACGGCGACGCGGTCGGCCACCTGCCATAGCAGATCGAGGTCGTGGGTGATCATGACGATGGTCAGGCCGAACAGGTCGCGCAGCTTGCGCACCAGTTCGTCGACGCCGCTGGCGCTGTCCGGGTCGAGGCCGGCGGTCGGCTCATCCAGAAACAGCAGTTCCGGGTCGAGTGCCAGCGCGCGGGCCAGCGATGCGCGCTTCATCATGCCGCCGCTGAGTTCGGACGGATACTGCGCACCCACCTCCGGCGCCAGACCCGTCATGGCGATCTTCCACGCCGCGATTTCATCGATCAAGCCATCGTCAAGCCCGGTGTGCTCGCGCAGTGGCAGGCCGACGTTCTCAAGCACCGTCAGCGAGCCGAACAAGCCGCCGTGTTGGAACATCACACCCCAGCGCTGGCGCAGTGTGCGGGCCTCGTCGTCCCCGAGCTTTTCCAGGTCAACGCCGAGCACCCGGATGGCGCCTTCGTTCGGCCGTTGCAGCAGGATCATTTCGCGCAGCAGCGTCGATTTGCCGGAACCGCTGCCGCCAATCACCGCGAAGATCTCGGCGCGGCGCACGTCGAGGTCGATTCCGGAATGCACCACATGGTCGCCGAAGCGTGTCGACACCTTGCTGATCTCGATGACCGTCTCCATGGTAGCGGCGTTGGCAGGCATGTCAGAGGTCCAGCACGCTGAAGGCGATCGAGAACAGGGCGTCGGCAACGATCACGAGGAAGATCGACTGAACGACGCTGCGCGTGGTCTGGCGGCCGACGCTGTCGGCGCCGCCCTGGGTGCGCAAGCCCTGAAAGCAGCCGACCACGGCGATGATGGCGGCAAATACCGGCGCTTTGCCGATGCCGACCAGATAGGACGTGATGCTGACGGCCTTGGCCAGGCGGTCGAGAAACTCGCCAAAGCCGACACCGAGCTGCGAGCGCGCCATGATCATGCCGCCGGCCACGCCGAGCACGTCGGCAAACACGGTCAGCAGCGGCAGCGCGATCACCAGCGCGATGATCTTCGGCAGCACCAGCAGTTCCAGCGGCGCGATGCCGATGGTGCGCATGGCATCAATCTCCTCGGTCACGGCCATCGTTCCGATCTGTGCGGCGTAGGCCGAGCCCGAGCGCCCGGCGATGATGATGGCGGTGATCAAAGGGGCGAACTCGCGCAGCATCGACAAGCCGACGAGATCGGCCACGAAAATGTTGGCGCCGTACTGCCTGAGCTGGTCGGCGCCCTGGTAGGCGACCACGATCCCGAGCAGGAACGACAGCAGCCCGACGATGGGCAGCGCGTCGAAGCCGGCGCTGCGGATGTTGAACAGAATCGGGCGCCAGCGCAATCGCGCCGGGTGCGCGACGCAGGTGACAAAAGCAAGCGCACTTTCGCCGACGAAGCCGAGCAGCGCCACGGCCTGCTCAAAGGCCGCTTCAGCGCTGCGGCCAACGCGTTCAAGCGCCGTCGGCGGCGGTTTCGCTGCGGGCGCCGGCTGGCCGGTTTGATCGGCGACGTGTTGCGCCACGACCTCCAGCAGCTTGGCAAACTCCGGGCGCAAGCCCTGCAGGGTCACGACGATGCCCTCGTTGCGCAGCCGCAGCAGCAGCTTTTGCAGCACCCACGCGCCCGCTGTGTCCAGTGCCTCGATGTGCGCTCCGTCGGCAACAGCCTGCGTTGTGCCCGCAACGCGCACTGATTCAAGCTGGTGTTCGATAGCGCCGATGCCGCGCGCCGTCCACGACCCCGATAACGCGAGGTCCTGCGGGGTCGACTGAGCGATTGCGGCGGGCGCCACCGGGATGGGCTTCATAGATCTGCGAAGGGTAGATGAAATGTTGTGTCCCGTATGTGCGCGAACGTACAGAAAAACGTGGCGAATTGGAGGAAGGTCGTCTGTAGCGTCATAACTTCTTCAGCGGAGAATTTTTATATGAGCGCCAACCTTGGAAATATGGCGGAACTTCCTCCGGTCAACCCATCCACCCGCCACTCTTGAAGGAAATAGTTTATGAAGACCATGAATAAATTTGGATCAGTCATTGGTTTGGCTGCCGTACTCACGCTCGGTGCCTGCGCCGACATGAATAATCCCGGCAATAGCTACGGTTCGGGGCCTGCCTATCCGCAATACGGCAATTCAGG
>Ga0209123_1003323_pt1 | contig 12193 bp, 9 predicted proteins | sample BarGraIncu00431A_FD_184500 | JGI IMG/M metagenome (GOLD analysis project Ga0209123, IMG submission 184500) | Arctic peat soil microbial communities from Barrow, Alaska, USA - Barrow Graham LP Incubations 004-31A (SPAdes) (version 2) | ecosystem: Environmental > Terrestrial > Soil > Wetlands >...
AGTACGGAGCCATTCACTCGTCATGGGTAAAGGCCATTAAGGTTTTGCCTGATTACAGCATTGTCCACAAAGCGGACTGGTTCGTAAAAGAGAGGTATAAACCCGAAACAGACCGGGAAGATATGAGCTTCCTGTCCCGTTCGTTTGAACGTCACTTTAACGAACGCCCTTTTTTGAACCATACCTGTTTTCTGTTCCTGACTAAGACCACGAAGGAACGGATGCGGATGCAATCGAATTTCTCATCCTTGTGCCGTGGCTTTATTTTGCCGAAGGAAGTGAACAGGGAAGCATCGGTAAAATTTCTGGAAGCTGTTGGACAGTTCGAAAGGATTGTGAACGACAGCGGCTTTATTACCCTAACCCGTTTAACATCTGACGAAATTACAGGAACGGAAAACAGCGCAGGGCTGATCGAACAATACTTTTCGCTCTCACCTTCAGATACCACCTGTTTACAGGATATGGAGCTGGGCGCTGAAGGGCTTCGCATCGGCGATAAACACGTATGCCTGCATACGGTTTCCGACGTGGAAGATCTGCCCGGACGGGTGGCTACTGACCGCCGTTTCGAAAAACTATCGACTGATCGCAGCGATTGTTTGCTCTCGTTTGCTTCGCCTGTTGGTTTGCTGCTTTCATGTGACCACGTTTACAACCAGTTCATTTTTCTGGATGACAGCGCTGAAAACCTGCGAAAATCCGAAAAATCTGCCCGTAATAAATAGGACTTCATGCTGTTTGCTTGTGTGTCGGCAAAAAATAAAATGTGCTTGCAAATGCGAAGGCTTTATACTGTCCTCCTGAATTCAATTTTTTGATTTAATATGTTTGCTTCAATTAAACAGAACTCATTAAACCGTCTTTGTTCAAAGTCGACACCAATTTGGAGTATGTTGTTCAACTCGGAAGTCAATAAGTCAACTGTCCATTCAAAACCGTTGTCAAATGCTTTGGTTATTAAGCCTTCTATAAACCCTTGCTCTGTTGAGTTTCTTGCTGTTTTCAAAGCATTGCAGTTTAAGTTGAGTTTGGTATTTATGTCATCTTCAATTATTGAGTTTCCGTCTTTCGCTTTAAAATCTCCGCTTACAAAATGTGTCAGGTCCTCACAACTCGGATTGCTCTGTGTTGGCAAAATTGAAAGTGCTTGTAAATGAGGTTTTAAATTTCCTCTTTTAGTGTCGCAATGATGCTCTGCATCTTTAACACCTTTGCAAACTGCAACCATATTGTGGTCGTTTAGTTTTTCGATTTCTGTGCATGCATGTCTTGGTTTCAAATGCTCAACTTTTATGTTGTCCATAGAAATACGTTGCATACAATAAGCACAAATATGTCCTTGCTCTTTCAGCAAATAAATTTTATAGTCATTCTTATATGGGTTCTGAAAAGAAGTCCAAGTATAGTTTAGTCCGTTGCTGTCAACACGATAATTAACCAATGCTTGAGGCTCTGTTTTTGATTTTATAATTTGCTTCATACCTAGCTCAAAATGAAATTTAATTTGGTTGATAATCTTATGTATTCAGCATCATTTTTATTCAGAAATTCCAATTTCTCCTTCGCCTCTTGATATTTCTTTTTACTAATTAGATTTGATATTTCATCAATAGTCGTTTGCGTTTCTTCGGGTCTAATTTCTGCTCCCATATAACCTGCAAGAATTGAATTTATATCTCTGCCGTAAAAATCATTTGAATGTTCTATTAATTCTCCTTTTCTCAAAATATGCAGTTCTCCTTCTTTGAAATTATTTATGAGTTGTGGCGAATGAGTTGTAATAATGAATTGTGCATATTCTGAATATTGTTCTAATTCAGAAATAAAACTGCTTTGCCAAACTGGATGCAAGTATGTATCTGGTTCGTCAAATAGCAACAAAGTGTTTTCTTGAATTAGGATTTCATTTATTCCTTTGATTGCAATGATTTGTTGTTCTCCTTCGCTTAAAGTATCTGAGTTTAAATGAATTTCTCCTTCTTGCGGAATTGAGCTTGTTTGTATAGATCCTTTATTTAGAGTAATGCTAATTTCATCTAACATTTCTTCATACAAAGCCATATCCAATAATTCAAAAAGTCTCTTTTCCTCTCCAAAATGATTTTTAAGAGAATATAGTCTTTCCATACTTGGAAAACTAAACTCAATTGAATTATCATCATCGGCTATCATCGTAAACTTTGCAAACTGACTTAAAACAGCAACAAAGTTTTTCATTACATCATATGCACCCCAAACATCTTTTGCTTTTTTCCCTTTTGCCCACTTAGCCTCTGGCTTTTTAATCTTGATTGAAAAACCGCTTAGTTCAGTAATTTTCAACTTGTCAAAAACAAAGTATTTGGTGTCGCCAAACTCATAAGAAAGTAAAGCCAACAAGAGCATTTTGAAATTTTCTGGACGATAATAAAACAAAGGTCGCTTTGCCAATGCATTGCCTTTAAAAAATTCTTCTTTCTGATTTTTCTCATGCTTGCTACAAAGTTTTTCCATATGGTCTGATAAACCGGAATAGTAAATCACAACATTGCTTGGAAGGAAACGGAGTAATGTAGACTTGTCTTGTTCTGTGAGTTGAACTTTACCTTCTTTTAAGTCTGAAATAATAAAACTGTCAGGTAAAATTCCAGTATCCATTTTTATCGGCTCGTCTTTCCCCGTTGAAGAAAGTCTTACTATATGAGTTGTAAAATCACCTGTTGTTGACGTTCGTTCTTCTTTATTTTCGTGGGTTACTGAATATACTAACTCAAAACCCAAAGGAGATTTTTCATTGAGATAGGCAGCACTAAAAATTTTTGCAAGAATTTCGAGAATGCTGGACTTACCCGAACCATTTGCACCAATAATCACCGATATTGATTTTTCAAATTCAATAGTGAAGTTTTCGAGGTGATTGTATTTGTGTATGTGTAATGATAATATTTGCATATCGTTAATTTTTAAAAAGTACTTGCTCAAATTCTTTTATTGCTTGTTTCCTATTTAATGCAGCTTTTTCTTGGAGGGAATTAGCCGCATCTTTGATTTCTGAAACCTGTTTAACAATGACATTTTGAGTATCTAAATCAGGGATTGGAAAAATGAAATCTTGCAACTCCTGAGCATTTATATTTGCTTGTCCTAAAACTTTGCGACTTATTATATCAATTTGGATTCTTCCAATGGGAGAATTAAATAGATAATTTATGTAGTCAACATTAATCTTTTTAGTATCTAATTTTAGTCGAATAATATAGGATGCAAAAGTATATTCATCATTCAGATTAAACACCGCAGTTTTACCAACTAATTCTTTACTATTTGTTCTGTTAAAAAGCAAATCTCCTTTTGTCAACAAAACTTTTGCTTTCCTTTCATTTGGAACTGAAATGTATTTTAACTCATCAATATCAAGCTCTGAATTATTGATATTATTCATTCGGAGCATTGGTGTCCCAATTGGCTCTACAGATGCTTTTGAAGACAAACCATATTGATAGGACAAAAGAAAATTCCTTATTTTTTGAGCAGGAAACTTCCCATCAATAATTCCTTTTAAGGAACTTAAATTAGAAAGGTAATCTGCTGCCCATCGTTCAATAAGACTAAATTTTGTAAACGTAAAACCTTTCTTCTTTTCTGGATTTCTCAAGCTTACACCTAAAATATTCAACAAATAAGAATTGATTTCAAGTTCCTTTTGTTTCGCTGCGGTGTCTTGTTCAATTGCTTTTTCTGTTTTTAAATAATACGTTTTCAGTAATTTTTTTTGAATTTCCAAAGGAGGTATTGGTATATCTAATGTCTTTAAAACGTCAAAAGTAAGGTTCTGTCTCACAGAACCTGTTGTATTATCATTTATGACTTTACTAAATCGTTCTGTTTTAAAAAGCTTGTAAAGGAAGTCTGGTAATAAATTTTCTTTACAACTAAATACAACATAAGCGGGACTAATGAATTCATTTTGCAAATCATCCGATTTAATTCCAATACTTCCAACATTTATTCGATATGGATTGTATCCAATCCATCCTAAATCCATTCTTTTGTAAGATTGATTTATATTGTTGCCTTTTTCTGTGTATGCATCAAAAATTCCTATTTTATTACTTACCCCTAAAATTCCAAATTCATTATTGGGAAAATCATTTAGTTTAACTCTATGACTTTCTTCTTTTATGAGTGTTCCAAGTTTAACGATTGGATATTCTGATGTTATTTTTTCAGAAGAATAGCGTTTCACATCCCATAACTCAATATCACGGAACGAAAGAAATTTCATTAAATTTCTTGGGGTTTCGTTAGTTATTGTTTGTGTATTCATTCCAAAGTTTGTTTTTTATTCGATACTCCTTGAATGTTTCAGCGATTGGTTTTAATTCATTGTTTCCGCTTGGCGTTCCCGTAGAAGTAATACCAGCATCTTGCACTTCAATAATTGGTATTTCGTATTCGAAATTCGTTTTTATTTCAAATCTTATTTCCTCTTCAATCTGTTGTAATACTTCCTTTAATTTGTTTTTGTTTTTTTTCTTTTCTTCAATAGACAACTTTCTTGTTTTCAAGTTGGTTTCTAATGCTAATATTTCGACTTTGTATTTTTTATTTGCAGCCTTACTTGCTTTATCCTTAATCGCATTATATCTCTTTACTTCATCGTCTGTAAATTTTTTGAAAAAGAGCAAACTTGTACTTACCATTGCACCAGATGCAATAAATACATCTTGCGGAATTGATGTGATATTTATAATTTTCGCTTTAGATTCAATGTAATTTCTAACTTTTTGCATTTTGGGATTATTTAAAATGCCTTCTGGCAAAACTATTCCCATTCTACCACCTGGCTTTAATAGATTAATACATCGTTCTAAAAATAAGACTTCTGTCAATCCACTTGAAGAGCCTAAGTCGAATATTTCAAGAACTGACTTACCCTTGGGTTTATCCTTACCATTATCTAAATATGCCCATTCCTTTAAAGGGTTTAGCACTTTTTCTTCATAGGAATTCCCATATTTTTGAATGTAATATTGTGCATCTTTTTCACTAGGTAAATCATCGGGAGTTACCCTCAATGATTTTTCAACTCTTGCACCAAATGGTGGATTTGTTAGTATTACATCAAAACGTCCATCATAAATTCCGTTTATATTGATTAACCCATCGTGATGATGAACCCCACCGTGACCGTCTCCGTGCATAATCATATTCATCTTTGCTGTTCTAGCCATCCTTGGATTAGCGTCAGTTCCGAAAATATAGTTATAGGAGAGCTTATTGTAGCGACTTCCAGATAAGTTAATTTCAAATTCTTGATCCAATCTACTTTTGTATTCTTGGACTTTATCGTCAATTTCTTTTTGTTTTTTTATTGGGAGGTTTTCAAATTCTTTATTATATGATTTTTTCTTGAACTCAATTATTTTGTTATTTATATCCTCTCTTATCTTGTTTCTAATAAATTCAAATGCCGTAATTAGAAATCCACCACTTCCACAACAAGGGTCGCAAATTAACTCGCCTTCTTGTGGGTCTAAAATTTCAATCATATACTCAACTACAGTTCGTGGAGTAAAAAACTGACCTAATTCCCCTCTAAAAGTTCGTCCTAAAAATTGCTCAAATGCTATCCCTTTTATATCGTCTGATGTATCGGATAGGTTGAAAGATTCCAACTCGGAAACAATCATCTCAAAACTATTTCTTTTAATTTTTATTTGGTCTTTAGTTTCAAAAATACCATCATTTTCAAATTTGCTTTTTGTCTTTCCAAATAAGAACTGCATATAATCTTGATCTAAAGGACTTTTGTCTTTTTTTAAATCAGGCCTTATAACAACTTCAAAATGTTTTTCGTCTGCAATAAACTTATCTTTTGAAAAAATCATTTCTTCCTTTGATTCCCTTTCAAACATGATTTTCATAAACAATACTTTACTTATTTCATCAAAGGCTGCTTCTGGTGAAAGTTTATCATTGTTTCTTATAATATTATGACATCTTGAAAGTAATTTTGTAAATTCATCTCTTGTGAAAGCTTTAGTTTCTCTAATATATTTTTCAATCTTCTTATCGTCCAAGATTGTTTCCGCTTTAGGTAAATCAATTAGATTTTCTAATTGTTTAGGGCTATTGTCCTTTATGATATGAAAAACTTTAGTATCTATAAGATTAACGGCTATGAAGAAATTAGCATTAATTGTTGAAGCAAAATTATAGCCTATAGAATAGTCTGCTTCTTTAATTTTAATATGTTCAGCTTTGCATTCAACAGTTATTATAATAGAAGGAATTGAATCCTTTTGCTTTTCCTTTTCTGAACGCCATATTGCTATATCAGCTTTATATCTTTTTTTAATCTCAACATCTTGTCCCAATTGCTCAAGTTTGTACCCATAATTATTTACAAGACGACAAATGAATTCCTGTTTTAGTTTTTCTTCAGGAGTATTTAAAACCCATTCTTTTTTTAGGGGCAAATAAATATTCTTTCCTTTTATTTCTACTTGCATCATTACTTTGTCGTTTTAGTTGAGTTAATAAGTTCTCTTACATCAACTTTTAAGAGTGTTGCAATAGCTACAAGATTGTCCATAGATGGTTGAATCTCGTTGGTACACCAACGAGAGATTGTCGTTTCATTTTTGTCGAGTTGCTCTGCAAGCCATTTGTTTGTCTTGCTTTGTTCCGCTAAAACTGCTTTTAACCTGTTAATTGCTTTCTTACTCATATTAATCGGCATTTGGTGCAAATATATCAACTTTTGGTTATTCTGTTGAAATTTATTTTCGCTTAAAGAAAGTCTATGAATTGTGTCTGCTTACTGGTCGGGTGGTGGGTGGGCTTTGGGTGAGGTCGGGCAAAATTAAATGTGCCGCAAAGCGTTGGTTTGTGTGTCGGTTTGCAGCTCTTTTAATTTTGCGAAGCGTTGGCATTTTGTCGTTCGATTTCAGCACAAATGATTGATGTTAGCACGGCCCCCAGCCTTGCAGGTAACTAGTAAATAGCGGAAAGTTTATAGTACTCTTCTGAATCTTTGACTATTTCCAATCTGCCGAATTTTTTCATTGTGTCTCATATTTTTAGTTTTGCATTATGACAAAAATAACGATAGTTTAATTAACAAAACTATTTATTGCCTTTATTTTCTTAAAGTCAAAATTTCGATGGAGTATATTATGATCTCGCACCCACTTGATATAAATGAATGAAATCACCAAAAAAACAATCCCACTCAGTAGCTTCCGGGGGTGGATTGCAATTATATGAATTTAATGATTACATGATGACCAGGAATATGGGGCTTTCCCAATCTGTATTAGTGTCTGCAATAATGGCTTTATGAAAAAATGCATATTTAGTCAATATATAACTTGGTAAGCTTAACACTAAACACAGGACATATAACACTAATATCTTGACATTTAATACTAAAATATGTTATCGGAAAAGTTCCAGTTGTATGGCTTTTCTGCCTGTCAGTTCATCCAACAAGTTTTTCACTTGTCGTGTTACTTCCTTTGAATATTGAGCGTTAAAATTGCCACAGGTATCGTTCTTCAATCTTTCTGCTGCTTCCCGATGCCCTTCAAGAATTTCTTGTAAAGCGGTTTTCAGGCACTCTTTGCGGCTATCAAATACTTTTCCCCATACACTTATGCCATAACAATGCCCCCACGCTCCGGTTGAAAAGCTTACCCCATACGTCCATTTGCCATTTTTACCCTGCCCAATGGTCAGGTGATTGGTTGCAGCCCATCCCGGTTTATGGATGAACCTGATTTCTTCCCTTTCGGTAAATGGGCTATTTTGTAGCCAGCCGTATGGGCTAAAATATTTCTCGGTAAACCCGAATAATTGTCCTCTGTCGTATGCCCTTCTGTTCATAATGATTTGACAGGGAGAGTTGCCAAAACTTTCGTACTCTTCTGTTACTTGTCGGTCACCCCGTCTAAGCGCTTTCAGGTAAATAGCCATATATTGCCTTTCATCGCGGCTTGGCCGATATTGCCGTACCTGTTCGATTTTCTCATTTACCTGTAAATTCCTGTATTCCATAATTTGCAATATTGGTGGGCGGATTGCTCCGCCCAGTATGTACTATTTGTGATTAAGATTTACTAATTGCCGTAATTCCGGTTCTTTGCTCTTTAGAAATACCCACCCTGCACTCTTTTGACCGTTCTGGGTGAGGTATTTATTAAAGCGTCCGCCCATTGCGGCCAGTTGTTCTTTGATGGCTTTGGTGTCACCAAAAATAGCCACTGATTTTTCGGAATAACCGACTATCGTGAAATCGTAGGCTACAGCTTGGTCATTTGTAGGAGCTCCCGCTTCCGAAGCCAATGAAACACAGATATTCTCCTCTTGCCCTGCGGTATAGGCATATTCTTCAATGAAGCGTTTACTGTCGTAAATCTGTGCTTTTTTGATAATCCAACCATGATATTTACTTTCGCCCAAATAGTAGCCAGACCCTCCGGTATAATTTTCACGATTTTCGTATTCTTCGTTTTTCTCCTTTAGGTAAGCGGTTTCATTAAAATTACCTGCAAGGCCCCGCATTTCCTGAAAGTTGTTTTTCGTATGGGTTGAAAAGCCCAATATCACGGTGCGAACAGTTGAAGCAGCAAAGTAATCAGTATAGGGATCAGAACGATCTTCCCGCTCACAGGCGATAATAACGGCCTGAGCATAGTCTGGAATAATCTCCTTCAGGCGTTCCCGTCCGATGGCTTTGATTTCTTCCCTTTGCTGTTGTTCTTTGAGGTCAGCTTCCCCTTTTGCACTGGCTTCCCCTTCAGCTTCCTGCCGTAAAACAACAACCTCAAAAGCATCCATAAATTCAGGATTAATATCATCGTAATATTTACCTATACCGAATTTCTTGGACAGGGGATTGATAATCTCAGTGCTTGTAAACTCTTTTGTATTCAGGTTGATCAGATGATAGATATAACCATTCTTCGTGTGTTCAATTTTATAGACCACCAACCGGTATTGGTTCATCCCTGCGCTGTAAGCAATAATAACCTGGTTTCCCTTTACAACCTGTACATCTGTATCTGTTACTGTACCTCCGAATAATGAAACTAATCTTGTCATATCTGTAAATTTTAAATGTTAAAAATGATTGTTGCCAAAAGGATAAATAAAACTATCAAAAACACGAGAGACACCAGACAGGAAAGTATCTTCCGGATGATTGAAAACCCCAGATACAGCCCCAAAAGTGTCCAAATGAAGTTGCCACCCCAAAGACAGAACCCTGCTGCGATGAGTATAATTTTTAAAATCCAACTTATGCTGATTGGAAGGGAGGTGAATCGTTGTTTCCTGTTTTTTTCTATATTTCTCATAATTTCCGACATTTTTTTTATGCCGTATCGGAGCCGGTCGGAGTTATCTTGTTTCAGAGGCTAAAAGAAGGTTCGTGTTGAGCTGCTGCCAGTTTTTTGCGATAAAATACAACCCGGAGCGTAGCGAAGGCGTGGAGATTTTTTGCAAAACCCGAAAGGCCTGAACTTGCAGCGGTGTGAAGAACACGAAATATACCTTCGCCTCTGTAAACCGATTATCTCCGCACTGCTTCGGGCACATAGCCTGATGTGGAGGAAAATATAAACAGGAAAGTATAGAAAAAAGGACAATGACCATACATTACGGTGATTGCCGGTGTTGGTCATCACCCTGAAATCACTGTAAAATCACCTAACAAAAGGTGATATGATTACGGGCATGAAAAAAGTATGCAAAGACAAAGCCTTTAATACATCAGGCTGTCGTTGCTTTCTTTTTGCCCGTAACCCGGAGATTTTTTCCGGCATCCAGGTCGGGAAGCGGATGGAATGGTGAATTATTCCGAAGGGTAATCTCATGGAAGTAGCGGCGACCGGGGACGGAATGTATCGAAGGGCGTGAAAGGATTTGCCGGAACATGCAAAAGTTCCGGCAAATAAAATCGCCCAACAAAAAGTGATATGCTTACAGAGTAGGCAAACCAGTTGGTAGCGAGTGAAAAGAGCTGGAAAACGCATAAGGTTGGCTCAATTATTTCCGAACGGACGGCGAGCCCGAAAGGCAAACTAAAGGAAATTGGACGACTTATTGATTATTCCGGTCAAAGTGCCACTTGCTTTCGATATATTTCATTCATAATCGTACAATTCTTTAGGTATAGTTATCAGGTATTCCAGTAGGTAAACCCCATTATCCGCTAACTTTTGTTTACCGGTGCCTAACTCTATTTAGTTTAAATGGCATAAAATGAGTACACATATCTCATTATGAGACATGTTAGCAGGGGTCTCGCAAAATATCTGAAATCAGTTTAAGGTAATGATTGAAGATAGATTTTTCCCGGCATTATATATGATAAAAACTTCACCTGTACGGACGTTTCTATCATCCCTTGTATATTCGCAAAGAGCATTCATTACCCATTTACTGAACGCCTGGGCCTCGAACGAGGCAATGCGGTAACTGACAAATATCAACGCTTCCAGATTGTAAAGCGTCGTTCCACAAGGCTTCCCGTTCCGTTCGAATAAATGACCGCAAATAGCGTCTTCTTCGTGCAATACGCCAGATCGGAAAATGGCACACAGGTTGTTGCTGATCATACCTACAGGAACGTTAAACAGGTCCGCAATTTCATGTTTGGTAATCCATAGGTTGCCGTCAACCAGCCGGGCTTCAACTATAAATTTCTGATGGCTGGTTTCTTTGATTTTTATATATCCTCTGTTCATGGTAATTGTGCTTTGATAATTATTCAGATACAGTTTTACGATATAGTTGATTTTGAGGGACTATTGGTCTCAACTCATTTGTGTTAATGATGCCATAGCGGAAATCTTCAAATACGCCAACTTGATTATTCAGGCTGAAATACCCACCCATAATCTCGCCAAAAAACTTTGAACCGATAATTATTTCCGTTCCATTAGTTGCAAACTTTATATTCTGGGACTTGTATAAAATTTCAAAGTCACGTTCAACTACGCAAATAAAGAAGTCACGCTCGGATAGTTCTTTCAGCTTGCCTTTCTTTGAAATCAGATAAGTCTCATCCGTAATCAGGTATTTTAAATTGGACTTATCTCCGACTAAAGCCAAAACATCTTCTTTTTCGTTGCAAGTACTTTCAGCCATGTGGGATTTGATTGCAGCCGCATTTACCTTAGGATTACGGTTATTGACAACATTTGCCATTTTATCCATGTCACGACTTAGTTTACGATCAATTACATGAGCATATATTTGGGTTGTCTTTATATCGGCATGGCCAAGCATGCTTTGTACACTTTCCATCGGCACATCGTTCCCTAAAGCAATGGTACTTGCGAAAGTATGTCTTGCCACATGGAACGTAATTTTCATCTCTATTCCGCATATATTTGCAATCTCTTTCAAGTAATCGTTTATTTTTTGATTACTGATCATCGGTAACACTTTCCCGTTTTTCTGTTTATCCTTATATTTTTCCAATATCGTCAAAGGAATATCCAACAGGCGTACATTGGTGTTGACATCTGTTTTCTGCCGTTTGGTCATGATCCAGAGATGACCGTCAAAAGCTTTTCTGATCTTATCTTCGGTAAGTTCAAAAATGTCCACGTAAGCCAGTCCTGTATAGCAACTGAATATAAATATGTCCCGCACCTGGGATAACCGGGCAGAAGGGAACTTCTTTGTATAAAGGATGTCCAGTTCGTCCTGGTCCAGGTAACCACGGTTTACTTTGTCGTACCGAAATCGAAAACTACCGAACGGATCGTTAAAACTAACCCCGTTGTTTTTGGCAAAATATAATATCGTCCGAATCCGTTGAAGAAATTTCAAAGTGGAATTATGGTTGCATTCGGTATTGTTCCTGATATACAAATAAAACTCGTCGATAAAAGAAACCGTTATCTCCTTTATGGACATATCGGAGAGATTATACCGCTTTTTCATAAACTCAACCAATCGTTCGCGTGTAAGAAGGTAGCGTGTATAAGTTCTATGGGTAGATGTCATTCCGACTTTCAATTTGTATTGGTCGTTATATTTGTCGAAAAACGAGATAATTGTCTGTTTCTGTTCCTCATGCCCCAGAAAAATGTTTCTCAATTGTTCAGGGGTTACATGCCCGTCAATGCTCATGAATTTGTTATAGTGCACGTTTAGCGATGAACGTATGTTTTCAAGTAACCTGTTCAGGTTT
>Ga0209123_1003324_pt1 | contig 12191 bp, 10 predicted proteins | sample BarGraIncu00431A_FD_184500 | JGI IMG/M metagenome (GOLD analysis project Ga0209123, IMG submission 184500) | Arctic peat soil microbial communities from Barrow, Alaska, USA - Barrow Graham LP Incubations 004-31A (SPAdes) (version 2) | ecosystem: Environmental > Terrestrial > Soil > Wetlands >...
AATCTGGAATGAAACCGAAGTATCGCTACTAAAATCTTTCACTTTGTCGCTCTCAAAAATGATAGAACGAAACATTTTGGAAACTGAATTGGATCAGATAAAAAATAGTTTTAATCATTTCGAATTATGATAAACGATGCATTGAGTTCAGATGATAATACCAAGTACTAAGCTTTTAAGATGATATAGTGTTAATTACGAAATAATTATTTATTACTCAATCGGCGATAATTGAGAAGAGAATAAATGTTGAAACTTAAACATCATTGAAAGAAACGGTATATTTCAATCTCGTTTGAGAAATTCGATTTCATTCAAAGAAACGAAATAAAGTCTATTTTCTTTTTCTACTGAAGTAATGTTGAAAGACAAGGAGTAATGATCGATGGATAAAGTTGAAATGTTACTGAATTCAATTGATCCTTGGGTTGTTTATCGAACGATGATTGATCTTCAGAAAGCGGATAGTAATGATCCGTGAACTGAACGATTGGCCGGGAGAAGTGCTGGCCAGTCATAAAAGTGCCGGGCAACTGTTCCATAAACTTTCATTTATTGCTGATCTGGGAATCACTGTCAATGACGCAGATCTGAGCCAACTGAAAGCATCACTATATCAATTCAGATCAGCCGAAGGTCTGTTTCAGCTGCCGATTCAAATCGCTGCCCATTACGGGGGGACAGGTGAACCTACTCATGGTTGGGCATTGTGCGATGCTCCTTTGATTTTGTATTCAGCAATCAAAATCGGATTGATAAGTGCAACTGAAGCACAGCCTTCCATCGAATATTTAATGAGTTATGTTCAAGAGAATGGATGGCCGTGTGCTGTGTCTAGAGAATTAGGTAACTTCAGAGGTCCGGGCAGAAAACAAGATCCGTGTCCGTACGTGAATTTGATCATGTTGAAATTGCTTTCGCTCTCTGATCATTATCGAGCAAGTAAAGAAGCTCATTTCGGAATTCAATGTCTTCTTCATTTATGGAAAACCAGTCAGAAAGAGCATCCGTATATCTTTTATATGGGAACTGATTTCAGGAAATTGAAAGTTCCTTTTATTTGGTATGACATACTCCATGTGACGGAAGTACTATCTCTTTATGAAGAAGCACGAAGTGATCTGCGATTTATGGAAATGATTTCGCTCATCAATTCGAAAATTGATCAAAATAGTGAATTTACAATCGAATCGGTTTGGCAGGCATGGAAAGAATGGGAGTTTGGCCAAAAGAAAAAGCCTTCCGATTGGTTGACTTTTCTAATCATAAGAATCAATAATCGAATCAATTGATAGATTGCTAAAGCGGGTACAGCCGACATACGTGTAAAATAGGCCACGTGGTGGAATTATTATCCATTATGTGGCTATATCTTGTTTCATAGGTATTGAAATAGCCATATCTATGGCATTTGGTATGTTTTCTAAATCAATTACATAATCACCAAATCGTTTTATGTGCCAAGTGAGGTATGGACTAAGAGTTGCTACATCTGACTTGGTAAACTCAACACCACTGGCAGCTAGTTCTTTTAGTATATGAGTCATGTCTACAACATTTTGAAGTATTACTGCATTAGATACAAGGTCATTATATTTAATCCTTTTTTCTTGTTCATTAGGATCATTTTCAGAAATTATACCTTCACCACCGAATGAAAAGTATTTAGAAAAACAATTATATGATTCTACTTTATTTGTGGTTGATGTAATTTGTTGGCGCATTTCAGTGTCTGAAATATATTTCAATAGAAAAATGGTTTGAATTACTCTTCCCAGTTCTCTAAATGCTTGATATAACTTATTTTTATGACAATAATTATTTAATTTTCGTAGGAGTGTAGAAGGTACTATTTTTCCTGCCTTAATTGACAATACTAATTGGAGCATATCTTTCCAATGAGTTTCGATTAAATTCCAATCTACAATATCACTAAACAAAGATTCTATAAGTTTATGAAAATAGTATATAATAGTATAATACTTTATGAGCTACTTCGGATTGGTAAAATACTGTTCAGCAAAAAAAGGAGTGAGAAAATGAATTTTGAAACATACGGGGGAAAAGACAATAAGGCAATCATTTTAATCCACGGAGCTTTTGTGTCTTGGAAAATGTGGAGTGAATACATCGAAACATTTAAAAAAGATTATTTTGTGATTGTCCCTATTTTAGATGGACATGATGTAGAAAATAAATCCATATTTACTACGATTCAAAAATCCGCTTCTGATATTGCTGATTATGTTTGCAAAACCTATGGAAAAAATGTTTTGGCAGTAATCGGAATATCGTTGGGAGGTGTAATTGCTACAGAAATACTTGTACAGAAAAAATTAAATATTGAAAAAGCAATAATTGATGGTGCTTATTTGACTACAATGAGCCCTTGGTTGTGCAAAATATTTGCTAAAATTATGGTAAAATTGTCTCATGGTATTAAGAGTAGAAATAAAACATTTAAGTATATAATCAACCAAAAATTCTCCCCTAAAACTATTGAAGAAATCTACCGAATTTGCCCGAATATGAGTGATGAAACTATTGAAAACATCGCATTTTCGAATTATAGTTATACGATTCCAGACAGTATTGCAAATGGGATAACTGATATCGCTTATTGGTATGGAGAAAAAGAAAAAAGACTTCTTAGTAAATCTGCGAAACAACTTTCTAAACTGGTATTATCTTCTCAAATAGAAGAATTTGAAGGGTTGGGTCATGGCGGTTTAGTTTCAAAACATTCTGACATCTATATAAAAAAAATACACATTTTTTTCAGTAATACTTAATACTATAAATTATGAACATAATGGGTGACTGTATTATAGGGACATCCTTCTATATGACGTAATTTTCTCTAAGTGCACCTAATCAAGGGGGGTGGTTATAATGAAGATAAGTATGGCGTATCAACTACTGATGTTGACAAATAAAAAGTATATAAAAACAACTTATGGTGTTGATTATTATAAAAAACTTAAATTAGTTGCAAATGAAAAGTTAAAAGAAATACGGCCTAAAATTCCTGATATAGGCAAAAGTATCTACTCGTTAAATTATGCTTTTATAATGGCATATGTTCCTTTTTTTTATGCTTTTAATCAGTTTGAAGAAACCAAAGATAGGGCGGGAGAACTTATTTTTATAATTAACGAAAATTTAATTAAAAAAATTCCAACATTCATTTTATTACGAATGGGCAAACTTTCTATTTCTCAAAAATGGATAAATAGATTAAAGGAAGTACAAAAACAAGGGGAACTTGGATTATTGCACCCTATGGATTGGAAGATAGAAGTTATTGAAAATATTGATGGAACATATTGTTGTAACATGAAGGAATGTGGAGCATTAAAAGTTTTGAAAGAAGTTGGAGAGGATAGCCTTTTTCCATATCCATGTAGGATTGATTATTTGATGGCTCATTTGATGGGGAACAAATTTGAACGGACTAAAACTCTTGGTGATGGAAATGAATGTTGCAATAATCATATGATGGGATTAGGCCATACAGAATGGTCACCGCAAAACGGATTTGTATCAAGAAAATAATTGTAATTTCTAAATACAATTAAATCACAATATTCTTAAATTGTTCATCAACTACTAAATACTAAAAACAATAATCGAAACAAGAAAAACCACGTGTTGGAATTAATATCCAGCATGTGGCTCATTTTTACACGTATGTCGGCTGTACCCGTAAAGGGTTCATGATTAAAGTTCACGGACAAAATATTATATATCGTTGACAGAGTGAGTTATAACCCGATTTTCGACCACAAACTTAAATCGCATTGATCTAGCAGATTACTTCCTGCACACAGTACTGTTCCGTCTTTCCGCAGACCGATGGTGTTATAACTTCCGGCTGATACAGCCACAATATCCGACCATCCAGATAGATTAAGTTGAAAACTTCCGTTGTTTCCGACAGCAATCACTGTACCGTCACTACGAACTCCGACTGTGGATTGAAAGCCGGCTGAAATCATCGTAATTCCTGTCCAAGATGAAGTATTCAATTGATTGACAGAGTTATTACCGATGGCAACAACTGTTCCATCCGCTTTGAGTCCAACGGAATGTGTTCCTCCGGCAGCGATCGCAATGATATTCCGCCATTCTCCGACGTTACAAACTCCCCAAGGATTTTCGGTCGACACGCAGACAACTGTTCCATCTGCTTTTAACCCGAGCGCATGGAAGGTACCGACTGAAATCGAGATAATCGTACTCCATGTACTTACATCCCAAGAAACGGTTGCGTCCCAACTGCCGACGACAGTTCCGTCTTTTTTTAATCCCATTGCCGAATGACTTCCGGCTGAAATCATTGTGATGTCTTTCCAATTATCAAAATTTAGGAAATCGTCAGGATTATTTCCGGCAACGCTGATCGTTCCGTCGACATGAAGTCCCACTGTAAAAAACGTACCAGCTTCAACGGCGACAATATCTTGCCAGCTGTTGACATCCAATTGATGGTATTTATTGGAACCGGCTCGGGTAACAGTACCGTTTGGTCTAACACCGACGGAATGCACACCACCGACAGAAATTGCATTTTGGGTAATTACCGCAACTATTTTATCCGGTACTTTTGCGGTTGCGCATGAAGAAAGAATCAACATGAAACATGTGATCAATAATCGGAGGGTCCGTTTCATCACTCATTCTCCTTTCATGAATTCACAAAATGGTAAAATACGATGACACATTATGAGCGAAGATGTTCAACGATTTCTCTATTAATTGATTTGACAGTACTTGATTTTTTAAGTTGTGTATCTGAAAATATTATATCATCATTAAGCCTAAACAATACTGTGTATTATTGACTGTTTGGTTCGTGAATAGCACTTTCACTGTCAATTTATTTTCAATCATACTAATTCATTGAATCATTATCGAAAAAAAGCATTATTTTGATACTATAATGGTGCTCGAAATATTATAATGACTGTAGCTGAATAGCGTTAAAAAGAGATCAATACTCCGACAATTTGAATGAGTATAATCGGCTCAGGCGTACCTGGGTGGGGGGGAAGGTTGAAGTATGGCTAAAAAATTAAAAATCTTACTGACAGTCATCGTGATGATCATGATCTGCATTTCACCCGCATATAACAATGGTGATAAAAAAGTGAACGATCAAAATGCCGTTCTGTCGCTTCAGAATCCAAAAACAATCAATAAGATGTCGCTGCCAAGAAACAGCGGATCTTCGAAGACGGAAAGTGAAACGCTGAACCCAACCGCAGACAAGCTCGGAAACCCGGGGAATACGATTGTTTTAAAACTGAAGAATATTACCGATCTGGCTAACTTGACGATTTCCGAAAAGATCGTCGGTATCTACGAAAATACGAATTCGATCGCCATTGAGATACCGACCGGCAGTGATCCTGCGAAGATCATTGCGAAGTATGAGAAAAATTCAACCATTAAAGAGGCTTATGTCGATCAAATCGTTGAATTGTTTTATGTACCTTCCGATCCTCAATACAATCTTTATCAGTGGAACTTAAAACGGATCTCGATGGAATCTGCTTGGGATACGACCAAAGGTCAAGCATCAGTCGTTGTAGCCGTTATCGATACAGGATTCGGACCATATGCGGATGCGGATGGAATCGTTAACGGAGTCGATACGACCGGGCTTGAAATTATGGAGGATACGTATCCGGGACAATATTCGTATGACGGAAGCAAACACGGAACGGCTGTTGTTTCACTGATTGCGTCGACGATGAATACGACTGGAATTGCCGGGATCGCACCGGATGTAACCATTATGCCGATCAAAGTATTTGCTAACGGAACGACGACGACCACAACGGCGAGAATTGCTTCGGGTATTCGATGGGCAGCGGATCACGGGGCAGATATCATCAACTTGAGTCTAGGCGCCAGTATTTCCACCACGGATCAAGAATCTGCCATTGCTTATGCGTTGGGAAAAGGTGTGTTAGTTGTTGCGGCATCCGGGAATGACGGATTTACAAATCAGATATCTTATCCGGCTGCTTATCCCGGTGTCATAGCGGTAGGATCGACCTCGAAGACTGATACTGTTTCAACGTTTTCCAATAAGGGGAATGCCTTGGATCTGTGTGCACCCGGCGAATTGATCCGACTTGCTTATCTGCCCGGTGGGGATGGAGCATTGACAGATTACAACGGAACTTCCTTTTCTTCACCGACCGTTGCAGCGATCGCTGCACTGGTAAAAAGTCGGTATTCAAGCTATTCCAATGAAACGATCATGGCGATTCTTTATACAGGAACGGATGATCTGCTTCAACCCGGTTGGGATTCGAGCAGTGGGTTCGGAATCATCAATGCACAAAAAGTGTTTACAGTCGCTGCCGACAGTCGAATCTTCGATGGGAATGACAGCAAAGAACTGGCCCAGTTGATCTTAGCGAATAAATCCTATGCTGCCGACAGTTATCCGGCTCTTGACAATGATTATTACGAATTTACATTACTCGATACCAGAACGGTCAATATCATAGTAACTCCGACATCCGATCAAGATTCAGTTGTAGAATTACAGAACAGTACCGGATCGATCTTGATGACCCGAGATCAAGTGTTATCCGGACTTCCCGAAACATTGGGTACAACGCTGAATGCCGGTACGTATTACATCAATGTGTATGACTATTATGGGGATGCGTTTCTAAACGCGTATACGATCGATCTTCAGATTGAAGATACGGACAGTCCGTTGCTCAGCGCCATCTCCCAATCACTCACATTAACGAATGAAAGTGTTTCAACAGCCGATGTGCAAGTCACAGTGACAGATCTCTCCTATTTTGAAACAAGTGTTCTGAAGGACACACAATCGATCTCATGGCCGATCAAGGATACGTTTACTGAGAACGGCACCTATCTAATCACTGCAATCGACGGTAGGTCGAATCGGGCAACGTTTACGTTTACGATTCAGACGAGCGAAATTTTTAATGTAACATTTTCCAGTTTGGGCGGAACAGAGATCGCAAGCGTTCAATCACCGATTGATGGATTGGTCTCGGAACCGGCGCCACCAATCAGAACAGGGTATAATTTTTTAGGTTGGTACGCCGATGCGCAATATACGGATCTTTGGGATTTTTCGACCGATACCGTAATAAAAAATATGGCTTTGTTCGCCAAGTGGTCGGCTATTCAATACTCGATCACATTTGATTCACAGGGCGGAAGCACCGTAGAATCAAAAACAGCCACTTACGGTCAGTTGATAACGATACCTGTTACGCCGACAAAAACAAACTTTGTTTTCGGAGGTTGGTTCAAAAACAGCACATTTGAAACTCGATGGAATTTTAATTCCGACACGATCCAGGGATCGATGACCATATATGCGAAATGGCTCGCAGTTCCAGCAACTCCAAATGGGTTTAAAATCGAATCACTCAGTTATAATTCAGTTACTGTTTCATGGAATACGGTCGATGGAGCTTCCGGATATGAAGTTTTTAGGTCGACTTCGGCTCTAGGCAATTATACGTTGGTTGGAGCTTCCGTAGTACTTTATTTTACAGATATAACTGTACTGACCGATACGATCTATTACTATAAAGTCAGATCTTTTGTTTCTTATAGCACCAACAAAGAGGCCAGCGCATATAGTTCTGTTTTGACAGCTGACCCATCTCTCAACATTGTCAGTTCGATCACAGCCGACGCCCTTACCTATAATTCGATTCGAATCAAATGGGATCCAACTGACGGAGCTTCCGGCTACGATATTTACCGCTCAGTTGCTTCTGATTCAGCTTATGGATTGATCGGATCGACACTTGTATCTGAGATCACGGATGAGAATCTAAGCAGCGGCAACACCTATTACTATAAAGTCAGAGCTTACCGTTGGGTGAATTCAATCAAGGTATATTCTTTATACTCACGCAGCATCAACGCTACGCCGATTCCATCAGTTGCCGAACAAATCAACGCTTATAACTTTAATCCGACGTCGATCCAAGTGACTTGGAGGCCGGTTCTCGGAGCGATCGGTTATGAAATCTATCGTTCCACGGCAGCCAGCGGTAACTATTACTACCTAAAGACAGTCGCAGTTATCAACTGCTTGGACCTTGGTCTCGCTAAAGCAAGCTATTATTATAAAGTCAGAGCGTATACCTCAGTAAACGGAAAAATCGTTTATGGAAATTGGACGCAGGCAGCCAACGCAAACACATACTGATGGTTTGGCTGTGAGAAAAATCCACTTGGAGGTAACTAATGGATAAAATAAAAACAGCTCTGCGTTTAGTAATAGTTTATGGCGTTCTGCTCTATCTGAGTGAGTTTTTTAAATGGAAGATCGCTTCGATCATCACCGTTTTCGGATTATTGATGCTGGTATTTTTCGAACTTATCGTGACAATAGGGTTGATTTGCCTCATACTGAGAAAACACGAAGGAGAATCAAATGAAACTAACAAGCAATGAACTGGAAACGATTCGCAGATGGATGTATCGGGAAGCTCGTCCGATCGACTTAGCACGCTGGCAATACCATTTTGAAAACGGTACACAAAATGAAGTGATCCATTCACTGGCTGCTTATCAAAATTCAGACGGGGGATTCGGATATGGACTTGAAGCTGATTCCGCAAATCCGAACTCATCTCCGATTCAGACGTGGTGCGCTATTGAACTACTCGAAGAGATCGGTTTCAGTGACACGAATCATCCGATCATTCAAGGGATACTTGATTACTTGGAAGAGACTGAATTCTTCAAAAACGGTCAATGGTTAGCTGAAATTCCCAGTAACAATGATCATCCCGGAGCTCCCTGGTGGAAGTATAGCGAAAAAGTCGGAGATTGGGAGTATAATCCAACGGCCAGTCTTGTTGGATTTGTGTTGAAACACACTGCAGTGGATTCCTCGTTTCATGAGCAAGCGAGAAACATCGCACGTCGAGCAATCGATTCTTATCTGCAACGTCAACCGTTGAACGATATGCATGAATGTTATTGTTATCTGACGTTAGAAAAATATTGCCGTGAAGCGGAAATTACCGATTTGTTTGATTTTGATAAGATCCAAGAGTTGCTTATTGGTAATGTCTCACGATTGATCACAACTGATCCGGCTGCTTGGGCAACTTCTTATGTGTGTAAACCGTCGCAATTCTATAAATCACCTGAAAGTTCTTATTATGTGGGTAATGAACGAATCACTCAAACTGAATGTGATTTTATTGTTACCAGTCGAAACAAAGAAGGTATTTGGGATATCACATGGAATTGGGGCTGTGATGCTGATGCTTTCGCAATTGCGAACCTCCATTGGAAATCCACATTAGTTGTCAGAAACATGTTGTTTTTACGTAATTTTAATGGGATAAGTTCAACTATACCAGAGTGAGATTATTTCGAGATTGCTTGTATTGATTTAAAAATTTGTGATTTTTGGCGAATGATAGTAGAATGATGTCAGGAGGTAATTGTATGAAAAGTCTCGATTTTGCGATAAAAATGGAATTAGATGGTTCGGAGTACTATCTCAAACAAGCTGAATTAAACAAAGATAACCATTTATACACAGTTTTTTCGATGTTGGCGAAAGATGAAAAAAACCATGCGATTATTCTGCAAAACAAATTTAATCAACTTACGTATGAATTAGTGAATACAACCAAGATATCGAACCTTTCAAACTTATTTAAAGGAATCGGCGATATTCGATCGGAAGTCAAAAAACTTCCGAGTCAGCTGGATCTGTATAAAGAAGTGATGGAAAAAGAACACGAGAGTATCAACTTATACACGAAATTACAAGCCGAATCTGCGGATGAAAATGAACACAAGTTATTTGCTTTTCTGATCATGCAAGAAGAAAAGCATTTTGCGATCTTCGAAGAATTAGTTACGCTTTTGACCCAACCTGAAGAATGGGTGGAAGATGCTGAATTCGGTGTTAGAAAAGAATATTAGTCGAATCAATAACGAAGTGAACCCTGGAGTCAATTCAGGGTTTTCTTTTGCAACATCGGATTTATGAGGAAAAGTTAGGCAAAAGCAACATTTGAGAAAATATTGACAAACTTCACAAGCACTGGTAAGATTAACTCATCTTTGCACTGCATACAAATCTACAGTACAACTGAGCAGGCGATGGACGTAAAAGTCCGTGGGGCTGGGCCACTAGTGGCAACAGGAAATCAACTACCTGTGGGACGGTTAAATGTTCTACAGGTATTTTTATACCCTAAACATGATTCTGAAGAGCGTATTGAGACAAAGTTTGACTAATTGCTTGAATAAGCACACGGAGAAAATAGTTATGTCAGAAAAGGATACGAAAGAATTTAAAGGATTAACTACGGCTGAAGCGAAAAAACTGCAGGAGAAATTCGGTAAAAATGAACTTGCGGCTGTAAAGAAAGAAAGTTTCTTTCATAAGATCATCAAGGTGATCAGTGAACCTATGTTTTTATTATTGATCATTGCAGCCGTCATCTACTTCATTTTAGGCGAACCGCGTGATGGGGCGATCATGCTTGTTTTCGTGATCGGAATCATCAGTATTGAAGTCATCCAGGAATGGAAGACGGATAAGACATTAAATGCGTTGAAGGATCTTTCTGCTCCGCGCATCACGGTTATTCGCGATGGAGCTGAGACGGTCATCAACAGTGTTGATTTGGTCCCGGGTGATATTATGCATATCGCTGAAGGTGTCAAAGTCCCGGCGGATGGCGAAGTACTCAGATCTGCTACACTTCGTATCGACGAATCGTCGCTTACAGGGGAAGCTGAAGGTGTATGGAAACGCAGCATCGATACGAAATCAGATGAAGTAGCTGAGTATTGGCGTCATGATTATTGTTATGCCGGGACATTGGTAACACAAGGAACCGGTGTAATAAAAGTAGATAAAATCGGACCTTTGACTGAGTACGGGAAAATCGGTACCGATGTTTTATCGGCTCCTGATTTTCCGACACCGTTACAACTGCAGACGGATCGTTTAGTCAAGATCTGTGCTACTATAGCTGCCGTTCTGTTTGTTTTGGTCAGTGTGTTTACGTTTATGAATATCAGTGATCATACTTTCACGGAACGTATCATCGAAAGTATTCTTTCGGGAGTTACGCTTGCGATGGCAATGATCCCAGAAGAGTTTCCGGTTATTTTAACGGTTTTTTTATCAATGGGTGCATGGCGACTTGCGAAGAAAAATTCATTGGTCAGAAAACTGCCTTCTGTCGAAACACTGGGTGCTGTTTCTGTCTTATGTGTCGATAAAACAGGCACGATTACATTAAACAAAATGACTGTTCAGAATATGTGGAGTCAAAATGAAGATAGTGTTGAGTTTACCAGAATCATGGGCTTGGGCTGTGAGCCGGATGCGTATGATCCGATGGAAAAAGCCATGATCTCCTATTGTGAACTTCAAGGGTTACCAAAAGATAAATTATTCAGCGGCGAATTGGTAGAAGATTATGCATTTACCGATGAACTCAAAATGATGGGTCATGTGTGGAGAAATAAGACCGAACTGGTGGTAGCCGCAAAAGGATCACCGGAAAGTCTGCTTCAAATATGCGAGTTAACTAAAGAACTAAAATCCGTCATTGAAGTAAAAATCAATGAGATGTCCCTGCAAGGATTACGTGTGATCGCCGTTGGTAAAATGGCGCTGGCGAATGAAGGGGATATTCCGGTTACTTTGCTTGATTGCCGTCTGCAGTTCTGCGGATTGGTAGGATTAGCCGATCCACCGCGCGAATCTGTAAAAGTCGATATTCAAACTTGTGTCACCGCCGGTGTGCGCGTGGTCATGATCACCGGTGATAACGGGATTACGGCCAGTTCGATTGCGAAACAGATCGGTATGCCTAACAGTGATAAAATCATTACCGGTGATGAACTCAGTAAGATGAGTGATGAAGAGCTTCGCGAAAAAGTCAAAAATGTCAGTGTCTTTTCACGAGTCATACCGGAACATAAAATGAGAATCGTCAAAGCATTCAAAGATAACGGTGAAATCGTCGCAATGACAGGTGACGGAGTCAATGATGCTCCGGCATTGAAATATGCCGATATTGGCATCGCCATGGGTAAACGAGGATCAGAAGTTTCGCGTGAAGCAGCTGATTTGATCCTGTTGGATGACAATTTCTCAACGATCGTCGATACGATCAAAGATG
>Ga0209123_1003326_pt1 | contig 12180 bp, 11 predicted proteins | sample BarGraIncu00431A_FD_184500 | JGI IMG/M metagenome (GOLD analysis project Ga0209123, IMG submission 184500) | Arctic peat soil microbial communities from Barrow, Alaska, USA - Barrow Graham LP Incubations 004-31A (SPAdes) (version 2) | ecosystem: Environmental > Terrestrial > Soil > Wetlands >...
ACAAAACTTAAAAATTTATCTAGACGGTTTCTTTTTAATATAATGAAATACTAAGATTGAGTGAGATATCAAGAGAAATTTAAAGAACATAGAAGAAGGAGTGTATAAACTTGAATAATATATTGATTATTGAAGACGAAGAAAAGATTTCAGAAATACTAAAGGCATACCTTGAAAAAGAAGGTTATGGTGTATATTGCACTACAAAAGGTTTATACGCAATAAAGCTTTTCGAGAAAATTGAATTTAATTTAGTTATATTAGACCTGATGTTACCAGACATATCTGGAGAAGAAGTCTGCAGTATTTTAAGAAAAATTTCCCAGGTACATATATTTATGCTTACCGCCAAAAGCACCTTAGAGGATAGAATAGAAGGCTTAAACCTTGGGGCAGATGAATACTTGGTTAAGCCCTTTAGCCCAAGAGAGTTAACTGCAAGAGTAAATGCCTTATTTAGAAGGATTAATATAAATAAGTCCGAAACCAAGATTTATAATAACGGAGATTTAGAAATTAATTATGACAAAAGAATAGTTAATGTGCGAGGGGTCGAGATATCTCTTACACCAAATGAATTCAACCTATTACAAATTCTTTCTTCAAATGGTGGTAAAGTATTTACAAGAGATCAACTCATTGAAAGAATTATGGGAATTGATTTTCAAGGTTTTGATAGAACAATAGATGTCCACATTAAAAATATACGTAAAAAGATAGAAGTGGATAGCAGAAATCCTAAATATATAATAACAGTGACTAGAATTGGTTATAAATTTGGTGGTGAATAATTATGCAAAGTATAAGAAAAAGATTAAGTATTATATTAGTATGCACATCCATATTAGCACTATTCTTAGCTACGCTTTTTGTAAATATAGCAATATCGCGAACCTTTAACAAATATTTAGTTGAAATACAAAATAAGAGAGATACTGGAATAGTAAAATATTTAGAGACTGTATATAATAAAAACGATAAATGGTCAAAAACTTCCGGAATAGAAATTACGCATGAAGCCTATATGAGTAGTTATTGCCTCACTCTTAAGGATATAAATAAAAAAGTTGTTTGGGGAATGAATGCTAATGACATAATTAACAACACTAATACTAGTATGCCACATAAAAGTAAAGGCGTGTATACACTAAGAACCCTTGAAATAAAATATAAAGATAAAATTGTAGGTTATGTAGAAATAGGACAAAATGGTCCAGTATTATTAACCAGTGATGATATAAATTTCAAAACGTCAATAAACAAGAGCATTATCCTAAGTATTGTACTTTCACTTTTGATAACAATATTAATTAGTTTGCTTATTTCAAAGCAATTTTCTAATCCTCTTAGGCAGGTTTCCAAAATTTCAGTTGATCTCTCAAATGGGAACTATCGTGCACGGTCATATGATAAAAGCACCATTTTAGAACTTGAAGATTTAAGAAATAGCATAAATACACTTGGAGAAAACCTACAGCATCAAAATGCTATTAGAAAAAGGTTAATATCAGATATATCACATGAAATAAGAACACCCCTTAATATTCTTCAAAACAATTTTGAAGCTATGATTGACGGTATTTTTCCAATAGACAATAAAAGATTGATTTATCTTAATGATGAGGTTATTAGATTTGGGAAGCTTATAGACAATTTAAATACCTTAAAACAGATTGAAGGAGAAGAAACATCTTTAAACATGGAAAAAATATCATTAAAAGACATCCTTACTTTAGTCGAGAAGGAGTTTGAACTGATAGCAGAAAATAAAAATATCAAAATGACATTAAAATGTAATACCAATAACCAATGTAACATCCTAGGAAACACAGATAAAATAAAGCAAGTACTTATCAATTTACTTTCAAATTCAGTTAAATTTACACCTCCTAAAGGGAAAATTAATATTACCCTAAAAACAACCGATAAAAAAGTAATATTAGAAATACAAGATACAGGCATTGGAATTAAAGAAGAGGACTTACCTTATATATTTGAAAGGCTCTATCGAGGAGATAAAAGTAGACATGAAATAGAAGGTTCTGGAATAGGACTTACCATTGTACGCAACATATTGACTCTCCATAAGGCAGATATAGAAGTAAAAAGTATAGAAGGAAAAGGTAGCGTGTTTATTTTATATTTCAATAAGATTTTATAATTATTATACAAATAACAAAGTAGCCTAAATTATATTTAAACATAGTTAAAAGAGGAGCATAATGCTTCTCTTTTTACTTTGTAAAAAACAAGTTTAATATATTTTCTACATAATATCTTCATACCATTTTTGTATACTACATATTGTGCTCACAAAATATTTTAAAAAGATAGCACTGCCAAATGCTGTAACCTTTAGTTATCTAGTTGCATCGAAATCACCTATACTTGGGTATTATGGTGGCCGCTACTTCCTATCCTTCTACTATTTTTAGGTATATTGGTATTGTTTTTGTTCAAAACATAACCATGCTAAACATATGGGGCGAATTATTACATTCTCTTGAGAATATACTAGGAACAACTTATGTAACAAATAATAAAGTAAAAGGAGAGTATTTATGATTAAATATAAAATCAAGATATGGTTAAGAGCTATAAGACCTTTCTCTTTCACTGGTTCTGTAATTCCAGTTACATTAGGAGCGATCCTCACAATTAAACAAAATGATTTTCAATTTGGGTACTTTATACTCTCTGTTATTGCTATTTTGTTATTACACACTGCTGTTAATTTACTAAGCGATTATGATGATTATGAAAATAAAGTTGATACAAAAGATTCTTATGGTTCAAGCGGTGTTATTTTGGAGAATTTATTATCTTCCAAGCAAGTTCTTCGAACTGGAATACTTTGCTTAATACTCGGAAGTCTTATCGGATTATTTTTATCCTATGAAAAGGGTGTATTTATATTAATATTGGGACTTATAGGCGCCCTCGGAGGGTATTCCTATACAGGAAAACCTCTGATGCTAAAATATAAGGGGCTTGGTGCTCCACTAGTATTTCTTTTATTTGGTCCTTTAATGGTAATTGGTTCTTATTATGTTCAAATGCAAAGGGTTAGTGGGTCGGCCCTTCTAATTTCAATTCCAGTAGGACTTTTAACTACCGCAATATTACATGCAAACGACATTCGCGATATACTTCATGACAAAAATGCAGGTATAAAAACCTTATCAATGTTGGTTGGCGAAAATAATGCAAAGAAAATTTATTATGGGATGCTTATTTTATCATATGTATCCCTTATAATTATGATTTTCTTCGGAGTCCTACCAACACTTAGTCTGCTTTGTTTAATTACATTGCCTATAGCTTTTACAAATGCAAAAAAATTATATAATTCAAATGTCTCAATTTCAGGATTAATAACCCTTGATAAGACTACAGGAAAACTTCAAGCTCAGTTTGGAATTATACTAATATTTTCTATATTATTGAGTATCTTAATATGATAAAAGGAGGAATAGACTTGAGCAAAAAAAATTATAAATATATTACTTTTACATTAATTATAGCAAGCATTCTTTGGTATTTGCTTTTTGTTGTTAAACCAATGAATTTTTGGTTAGAAATGAGTCTGTCAATTTCAGCATTAGTGTTAATGTCATTTATTTTTAACAAAGATATTTTTAAAATTAGGAAACCAACTATAAGGCATATTCTAATTGGAATTTCCTCAGCTATAGTTCTATATATAATATTTTATTTAGGAAACATTATATCAGGTTTCATATTTCCTTTTAAAGATTCCCAGGTATTATCCGTTTACAGTAATAGGTCTAATGGAAACTTAATTTGGATAGGATTACTGCTTTTATTTATAATTGGTCCAGGAGAAGAAATATACTGGAGAGGTTTTATACAAAATACCCTATCACGAAAAATGGGTGAGACTAAAGGTTATGTAATCTCGGTTCTATTGTATGCTGGTGTTCACATAATTACAGGTAATGTGATGCTTGTAATAGCAGCATTAGTATGTGGAATATTTTGGGGATGGCTTTATAAAAAAGAAAAAAACTTACTTCCAGTAATTATATCCCATGCAATTTGGGACTTAACAGTTTTCGTAATATTTCCTTTGATGTAAGGAGGTTTTAAAAATGAAACAAATGGCCATAAATATACACGATGTATTTTCATCAATTGCCCCCAAATATGATAAATTGAATACAATATTAACTTTAAACATAGATAAACTTTGGAGAAAAAAGCCATTTATTGGTTACTTAGGCACCCACGATAAAGCAGCTTATTACTATTTAAGAGATTCAGTTAATGGCTTTATGACAAAAACCCAACTAAAAGACGAATTTGAAAATATTGGCTTTATAAATTCAGAGTTTAAATCTCTAACACTTGGGATAGCATACACTAAAAAGAAAACAATTCTTTCTAGGAAGAAGTAGTAGTACTCTCTTATAATAACTAAATACTTTTAAGGCATTTAATAAAAAGGTCCAAGTATTACATTTTGTGTAATACCTGAACCTTTTATCATTTAAATTTATCTTAATGGCTTAAAGCCTTTTAAACGTAATGCATTTGATAATACTGAAACTGAACTAAAACTCATTGCAAGGGCCGCGATAATTGGATTTAAAAGTGGGCCACCAAATAAATGTAACACTCCCATTGCAACTGGTATTCCTAGAATATTATATCCAAAAGCCCAAAATAGATTTTGCTTGATATTTGTTATAGTTTTCTTACTTAGCTCAATGGCTGTAGGTACATCCATTAAATCACTTCTCATAAGTACAATATCTGCAGACTCCATTGCAACATCGGTTCCAGATCCTATAGCAATACCTATATCCGCTTGTGCAAGTGCTGGGGCATCATTTATTCCATCCCCAACCATAGCAACCTTTGTGCCTAAAGCTTGTAGTTTCTTAACCTCATTTGCCTTATCTTCTGGTAATACTTCTGCAAGAATTGTATCTATACCAACTAGCCTTGCGATTGCTCCTGCTGTCCTTTTATTATCACCAGTTATCATCGCAATCTGTATTCCCATACTATGAAGCCTTTCTATAGCTTTTTTACTATTTTCTTTAACCGTATCCGCTACAGCAATTATGCCACTTAGCTTACCTTCAATAGCAATAAACATAGGAGTCTTTCCTTCTCCCGCAAGCTTATCTGATACTTTCTCTAAATCTAATAAAGAAATATTGCTTTCATCCATAAGTTTTTTGTTTCCAAGTAATATTTTTTTACCATCAATAGTTACATCTATTCCCAATCCCGGTATAGCATTAAACTTGTCTGTATTTTTAAAATCTAGTTTTCTATCTTCCGCTTCTTTTACTATAGCTTCACCAAGTGGATGTTCTGATCCTTTTTCTGCAGTAGCTGCTATTACTAGTAAATAATTTTCATCTATATCACTTGTTGTAACTATATCTGTTACCTTTGGTTTACCCTCAGTTAGAGTTCCAGTTTTATCGAATACAATAGTTTGAATTTTATGTGCAGTTTCAAGGGCCGTGCCGCTTTTTATAAGAACACCATATTCTGCGCCTTTTCCTGTTCCAACCATTATTGCTGTTGGCGTTGCAAGGCCAAGTGCACATGGACAAGCAATTACTAGTACAGAAATGAATATTGTTAATGAGAACACTCCTGTCTGTCCAGATATTAGCCAAGACAATGACGCTACTAGCGCAAGTCCTATAACTACTGGCACAAAATAACCAGATATAATATCTGCCATTTTAGCTATTGGGGCTTTTGATCCCTGAGCGTTTTCAACTAATGTAATAATTTGTGCAAGAGCTGTATCTTTACCAACTTTAGTTGCCTTAAACTTAATAGAACCATTTTTATTTATACTTGCTCCAATTATTTTATTTCCAATGCTTTTCTCAACTGGCATACTCTCACCCGTAAGCATTGATTCATCTACAGATGTAGTTCCATAAACAACTTCACCATCCACGGGCATCTTTTCTCCAGGTTTTACAACAACTATATCTCCAACTTCTACTTCATCAATTGGAATTTCAACTTCTTTATCTAATCTAATTATAATTGCAGTTTTGGGCTGAAGTCCCATTAGCTTTTTAATTGCCTCGGAGGTTTTTCCTTTTGTAACTGCTTCTAAATACTTTCCAAGAGTTATAAGAGTTAATATTATACCTGCCGATTCAAAATACATCTCATACCCAGTATTACCAATGAATATTTCATAAACTGCAAATATACTATATAAAAATGCAGCGGATGCTCCCATGGATATTAACGAATCCATATTAGGGCTTAACCGTGCTAAAGACTTGAATCCCACTATGAAATACCTTCTACCAGTGATCATTATAGGAATAACAAGTATTAATTGTAAAGCCGCATAAGCCTTAAGATGCATCATAGGGTCAATAACAGCTGGTAGCATCATGTTCATTTTCATGGCAATCATTGGTACCATTGCAACTAGTAATAATGGCACTCCGAATATAGCAGATATTAAAAATCTATTCCATAATGCCTTTATTTCTTTTTCTTTTTTATCTTTATCTAAATCCACATTACTTTCTTCCTCTAAAGCCTTATACCCGCCTTTTGCTATCGCCTTTTTTATATCATTCGTTTTAACTAATGATGGCTCAAAAGAAATCGTTAGCTTTTCAGTAGCATAATTAACATTTGATTCTATAACTCCATTAAGTTTTCTAGTTATTCTTTCTATGTTTTTAGCACAGGATGCACAACTCATTCCCTCAAGCTTTAATGTTTTATTAGTAGTTTCAACTAATAATTTATATCCAGCCTTATCAACTGCATTTTGTATATCAGATAATTTTATAAGTGAATCATCATAAACTATCTTTAATTTTTCTGTAGCGATATTAACACTAGATTCTTGAACTCCTGGCAATTTTTTTGTCACTCTTTCAATTGCTTTTGCACATGCACCGCAGGTCATACCTTCAACTTTAAGTATTTTATTTTCCATAGTTCACTCCTCCATGTATTATTTATTACCAATTAATTTAGCAAGTAACCCAATTATTTCATCGACTTTATCTTCACCTGTATTATTTATAAATGCATCCTTTACGCAATGATTAAGATGCTGTTTTAAAATTAACATATTCGCTTTTTTAAGTAGAGATTGTGCCGCAATGATTTGGTTTGATACGTCAATGCAATATCTCCCCTCCTCCATCATCTTAATTATCCCATCAATCTGTCCTTTTGATGTCTTAAGAGATTGAATTGCCCCCTCTTGATCTTTGTTCAATTGAATTCCTCCTTTCTACATATAAATTAGATTAGTATTTTAATTTTAGCCCCCCCTCTATAGGGGGGATGTATTTTAATAAAAAAATGTTACTTAATAATGTTTCTCATCTATTACATGATACCACTTTTATATGTAGATTTAGTGAAGAAATTGTACATTAAGAAACTATTTCATAAATTTATTCCTGGACCATATAAAAATTTATGATAAATATTGAATTCATTACCATTAAATACATAGTTATTTGATTATTACTTTCCTTTTCTACTTTAAATGTAACATCTCATTTTTATTTGAATAGCTTAGAGTAGCAACTTTTATAAATCACTAAATTTTTATAATAAAAGCAGTAGACAGCTAATTTAAAATATCTAACTTAAAAATTAGGAAAGAGGTATGATTAGAGTGAAGATTAATAAAACAAAGAAGTCCTTAAATAATTTAGGATCAATAATAACAGTTTTTTTATTTTTAATTGTATGTATTACCCTTATTATAAATTTTGTTTTAAATGATATCTTTATCTCTAAGTATTTTACAAATATAGAAAAAGAACAAGTGGTTTCAAAAACAGAACAGTCTAGCAAAATACTTCAAACAAAAATATCTGAGATTGAAAGACTAGTAGGAGATTATGCGCTTTGGGATGAAACTTACAATAAAATCCAAGATGCAAATATAGATAAAAATTGGTTTGCAGATAACTATACTACATGGCTACCACAAAAATATGGAATAGATTTAGTAGTTATACTTAATAGAAATAAAAAACTTATTGCTCAACATGGGTTAAATAATTTAAATGACATTCTAAACGACAATAAAATCATGGGATCATTAAATAAAGATGAATTTAAAGAAAATTCAAGGGTTACTGGTTTTAAATAATATAATGGTGAATTATACATTATAAGTGAATGCCCTATTTTTAAAAATACTTCTGCAGGTATTTGCCAGGGTATAGTTATTATTGGTAAAAAGATTTCTTCAACATTTATTGTAAAAATAAAAGAAGAGTTTGGTAGTGATATCTTTGTTACTTATGATAATAAATTTGTTTCAGCTGTGCAACTAAATAAATATATTAACAAAAATATTGCAATTATTAATAAAAATAAAAACAATCCCATATATAATGTTGATAATTTAAATATTATAGGCAATTTGCCTATAACAGACATTTCAGGTAATAAAATAGGATATATTAATGTCATGCAATCTAGAGAATATTTTTTATCAACTCAAAAATTGACCCAAAGGAATACTTTAATTGCTATGTTTTTATCAACCATAATAATTTTCATTTTAGGATGGAGGTTTAAAAATATTATTATTCAGCCCATTAAAAGTCTTGAAAATCAAATTAAAAATATGGAAGATAAAAACTTATTAATACATGCTGATGTAATTGGACCAAAAGAGATAATAACCTTAACTAAAAGTTTTAATCATATGGTCGATAGTATTTATGAACACAAAAAAGAAAATGAAGTGCTCAAAATATATTCAAATACCGATTATTTAACTTCAGTATATAATCATAAATATTTTTATGAAAGCTTTAATAACAAGATAGATGAAGGTCATAAACAAATATCTATTATGTTCTGCGACATTGATAAATTTAAATTGATAAATGATTCTTATGGGCATGAAGTCGGTGATTTAATTTTAAGAGAAATTGCAAAAACTATGCAAGTTGCAGTAAAAGATACAGGGATGGTTTTTAGATATGGTGGAGAAGAATTTGTGATTATATTGTGTGACTATAATTCTGAAGAAGCACTTATCAAAGCAGAGGAAATTAGAAAAAGTATTATTAAAAACCAGCTATTACAAGAATATTCGGATTTTTACCCAATTACTATAAGTATCGGTATAGCCTCTTACCCAAATAACTCATTAGATGCAGAAGGTTTGATAAAAAAGTCTGACACTGCAATGTATTATTCAAAACAAAATGGTAGAAATCAGTGTAATATTTATAGTAATAATATGAAGGTGTTTTTGAAAGATGGAAGTAAAAACACAGATAAAATTAAATGAAAAACCGTCTGAGCGAGTTCAGACGGTTTTTCATTTTTTATTAAATTTACACAATTATATTAATATGATAAACAATTAGTGCATTATTGTAACAAAGATTTTACCTGCTATTATACCAAGTACTGTTCCACTTGCAGATAATCTCCCCCTCCAAAGTCCGATAGATTCAGGTATTATCTCTTTACAGACAGTATATAATATTAAGCCAGCAGCAAATGATAAGCTAATGGAAATAATTGCTGGTGATACACTATTTAAAATACCACCCATTAAAGCACCTATCCCCATGGGTATAGATGTAAATATTGAAAAAAGTATTATTATATATACTTTAGCACCCCCCTCCTTAAGATACATGCCTAAAGTAAGTCCTTCAGGTATTCCATGAAGGAGTAGAGCAATTGCTAACTGTAAGCCCCTGGTATATGAAATATTTAAAAGTGAGCCTAATGCAATTCCAGCGGGTATGTTATGTATTCCTGAACCTATTGCCATAAAAAGAGCTACTTTTAAATATCTCTTTTTTTTACCATTTGAGTTTCCGAAATTAAGATAACTAACACCACTATCAATCAATAATGCAGTAATAAGCCCGATAAATATACCAATTGTTGCGATATATACATTACCACTTTCAAATGCTTCTGGAATTAAATCAAAGCAAATTATAGCAAGCATAAGACCTCCAAGAAATCCCAAAACAGTCCCTTTAAATCTTCTCCCATTATCTGTAGTAATAAAACAAAGTAGTATTCCGATCATTGTTCCAATCCATGCGGTAAAGAAACCTATATTACTTATGCAAACAAGTAAATTCAAATGAGTAAACATAAATATAGTCCTCCAATTTTTAAAAATGATACCATATTTAAGTCTATGCGTTATAGCATATAGGTTAGAATATAGAACCAGAACAAAATTTACTAATAAATTCACTCACTTATAATTTTCTCCCATTAATTTTTACCATTAATTCCTCTATATGAGTAGCTGACATCGGTTTATAATAGTAATATCCTTGTATTTCATCGCACATCTGTTCTTCTAAAAACTCAAGTTGCTCCTTTGTTTCCACTCCCTCTGCAATTACTTTTAATCCTAAATTTTTAGCGAGTACTATTATAACGTTAATAATTGCCTCATCTTTATGATTTACATTTATTCCTTGAACAAATGACATGTCTATTTTTATTTTATCTATTGGCAATTGTTTAATATAATTTAAAGAGGAATATTCCTTACCAAAATCGTCTATTGCGACTTTTACCCCTAGTTGTTTTAATTGTTTTAAAGACTCAATGATATATTCAGCATTCTTCATAATTATATTCTCTGTTATTTCTAGTTCCAAATAACTTGGATTTAAATCTGTTTCCTTTAAAATATTAGTAATCAATTCAACTATTTCCGTGTTTTGAAATTGATTTACTGAAAGATTAATTGCTATAGGTACATTTAATATACCAGCATCTTGCCATTTTTTATTTTGACTACAAGCACTTCTCATTACCCATTCACCAATTGGCAGTATTAAACCCGTCTTTTCAGCTATATATATAAATTCCCCTGGATTGACTAGACCTAATTTTGGATTATGCCACCTAATTAATGCTTCGAGCCCAATAATCTCGCCGGATACTACACTCAATTGAGGTTGATAGTATAATTCTAGTTCATTTCGTTCTAGTGCATGATATAAACTATTTGTTAACTTCATTTCTTCAATAACTCTGTCTTTAATAATAGAAGTACACAACCTAAATTTATTTTTCCCCTCTTCTTTTGCCTTGTACATTGCAATATCAGCGTTTTTTATTAGTGTATCTACATCTTCACCGTCTATTGGATAAATTGCACCACCAATACTAGTAGTTATAAATAATTCATGATTATTTATAATAAATGGCTTTTTAAAAATATCAAGAATTTTTACTGATAATTTTTCAATATGACGTTCTTCTAAATTTTTAACTAAAACAAGAAACTCGTCTCCTCCAACTCTACAAACCGTATCATCTTCTCTTAATGTATTAGTAATCCTTCCTGAAACCGCTTTTAAAAGTTCATCTCCTGTAGCATGCCCCCTTGTGTCATTTATCCTTTTAAAAGAATCTAAATCAAGAAATAGTACCATTAAAGCTGCATCATTCCGAGCTAAATTAATGATGCACTGGTTTAACCTATCTTTAAATAGCCTTTTATTTGGTAACCCTGTTAAATAATCATAATAAGCTAGTTTTATTATTTTGTGCTCCATCTCTATACGTACACATATTTCATGCTCTAGTTCTTTATTGGCTTTACTTAGTTCAAAGGTTCTGTCCTGAACCTTTGTTTCAAGATCATCATATGAATTCATTAGTTCTCTCTGAACTAGTCTAATTTCTGAAATATCCTGAAATATACTCATAATACCCAATATATCTCCCCATTCATCTTTTAAAATTGATGAAGATAAAAGAACCGGTAATTTAACACTATTACTTTTCAGAATTTCAATTTCAAGACTACTACAGTTTATCAGTTTTGATAATTCTACCTTTCCTGAGAACAATGTTGTTAACAATGTATCCTTTAGCTGATTTTTCTCATAACCTGTTAGTTTAAGTGCTCCATTGTTAATCTCTTTTATTATCCCCTCATGATTTGCAATAATTAATCCCTCACTCATTATTTTCATAACATCTAAAATAAAATTAGTAGGATTAAGGTCCATCAATTTATATTTCTTAATTGAATGCCATATTCCAATTATAGGTATGATAGCTAAAATAATACCTATAGATGGTATTATTAAAATGTTTAGTTCTGGAAGAAGAAGGTCTGTAATACTACCTATTAGTATTGTAATTAGCATTGTAATTAATATGATTTTT
>Ga0209123_1003327_pt1 | contig 12173 bp, 10 predicted proteins | sample BarGraIncu00431A_FD_184500 | JGI IMG/M metagenome (GOLD analysis project Ga0209123, IMG submission 184500) | Arctic peat soil microbial communities from Barrow, Alaska, USA - Barrow Graham LP Incubations 004-31A (SPAdes) (version 2) | ecosystem: Environmental > Terrestrial > Soil > Wetlands >...
AGCGCTTACTTATGGGTATGACAACCGCTCAGAAGATATTTGCCGCCCATCTCGTGGATGAGCCGTTTACAGGAACCAAGGTGTTGAAAATCGATGTGGTCATGTGCCACGAGATCACCACGCCGATTGCCATCGCCGACCTCATGGCGCGCGGCAAGGACCGGGTCTTCGACACTACCAAGATAAAGGCGGTCATCGACCACGTGACCCCCAGCAAGGACACCAAGACCGCCACTCAGGCGAAGATGCTGAGGGAGTGGGCCAGGCGCCACGAAATCAAGGACTTCTTCGATATCGGTGCCAACGGCGTCTGCCACGCCCTGTTTCCGGAAAAGGGTTTCATCAGGCCGGGCAACACGGTCATCATGGGCGACTCCCATACCTGCACCCACGGCGCTTTCGGCGCCTTCGCCGCCGGCGTCGGCACCACCGACCTGGAAGTAGGTATCCTGAAAGGGGTCTGCGCCTTCCGCGAGCCGAAAACCATCAGGATCAACCTGAACGGCACGCTTCCCAAGGGAGTCTACGCGAAGGACGCCATCCTGCACGTCATCGGGCAGATCGGCATGAACGGCGCGACGGACCGGGTCATCGAGTACGCGGGACCGATCGTTTCCGCGATGACCATGGAGTCGAGGATGACGCTCTGCAACATGGCGATCGAGGCGGGCGGCACCTCCGGCATCTGCATGCCGGACCAGGTGACGGTGGATTACCTCTGGCCCTTCATCTCCGGCGACTTCGCCTCCAAGGAAGCGGCGCTCGCCTCCTACAGCGCCTGGGCCTCCGACGCGGACGCCGAGTACGATAAGGTCATCGACCTCGACCTCTCCGAACTGACACCGGTCTGCACCTTCGGCTACAAGCCGGACCAGGTGAAGAGCATAACCGAGATGGCCGGCACCCCGGTCGACCAGGTCTACCTCGGGTCCTGCACCAACGGCCGCCTGGAAGACCTGCGCGTCGCCGGAGCGATCCTGAAGGGAAAGAAAATCGCCCCGAACGTGCGCGCCATCCTGGCGCCGGCCACCCCGCAGATCTACAAGGATGCGGCTGCCGAAGGGCTCATCGCCATCTTCATGGACGCCGGCTTTTGCGTTACCAACCCGACCTGCGGCGCCTGCCTGGGGATGAGCAACGGGGTCCTCGCCGAGGGCGAGGTCTGCGCCTCCACGACGAACCGCAATTTCCAGGGACGCATGGGTAAGGGGGGGATGGTGCACCTGATCTCGCCTGCGACCGCCGCCGCCTCCGCCATCGAGGGGATGCTCGCCGACCCGCGCAAATACCTGTAACTGAGGCTGAACTCTGAGGGGGACAGTTCCCCGGCGAAAGGGGGACAGTCCCCTTAAGGGGACTGTCCCCAAGTTCCCAAATCTTGAACTATCAGGAGAGCTAATATGAAAACATTTGGTGGCCCGGCCCTTTTTCTGGACCGCAGCGACATAAACACCGACGAGATCATCCCGGCAAGATACCTAACCGAGATCACCAAGGGAGACCTGAAGCCCTACCTGCTGGAGGACTTGAAACTTCCCGGTTTCGATCCGAAATCCGAGCAGACCAGGTCGGCGGGCGTCGTGGTATCCCGCGCCAACTTCGGTTGCGGGTCCTCGCGCGAGCACGCCCCCTGGGTGTTCGAGGTGAACGGCATCCACGCCGTCATCGCGCAGTCCTTCGCCCGCATCTTCCGGCAGAACATGTTCAACTGCGGCATGGCCGCCATAGAGCTCTCCGCCGAGCAGATCGACCGGCTCTTCAGCTTTTCCGAGACACCCGACGCGGCGATAACCGTCGACGTGGCGGGCGGCAGCCTCACCATCAGCGGCGCGGGACGCCAGGAGTCGATGCAGTTCGAGATCTCCCCCTTCGACCAGGCGCTGGTCCTTGCCGGCGGCTGGGTGGATTACGCGGACGGGAAGTATTAAGAGTTGCTCCGGCTTCGGCTGATTCAAGCATGACTAAAGCAAAGAGGCAGAAAGCCCGGGTGGTTTTTTCTGCCTCTTTGTTTTTGGATAGTTATGGCGGCGCCTTGTCCCCCCTATGAAATAGGGGGGAAGCCGAACGTAGAGAGGCAGGGGGGGGATTTGCCTGGGCTACAGACCCCCCCCTCCCGGTAAGAGGGGACTCTTTGGGCGCTTTCTGGCACTCTTAGCAGCGCGTTTCTTCAGTCAAAGTTCCGGAATACGGCGACTTTTATCAAGAACCTGGGGCTGAAAGGGTTTGAGATAAGGTGCTTTTTTACATTATTTTGGTTGACTATGGCTGATAGCTACAGTTACTATCCCGACTTATGTCATAACGAAACGGTAGCGCAGAGGTTCATGCCAGTAACCAAAATATTCATAGCCGTTCTGCTCGCACTGCTGGTCTCCGCGCCGGAGCTTTTCGCCGCGCAGGCGGGAAAAGGGACCATCTTCACCCTCTGGCCGCTGGTCGACTACCGGGAAAGCCCGGCCGAGGGGTTCAGTAACCTCTCACTGCTCGGGCCGCTGATCAAGTTCCAGCAAAAGGGGGAGGACCGCGATACCGCCCTGCGCCCTTTCTTCTATCGCAAGGAGCGCGTTAAGGAAGGGACCTCCTCGAGCTACTTTCTGTACCCGGCGGCCTTCCAGGAAAGCACTCCGGAGACCGACACCTACGAGGTCATGCGGCTTTTCCAGACCTCCCATTTCCGCAAGACGGATGAGGAAGAGCATAATGGCACCTCCATGCTCTTTCCCTTCTACGTCGCGGGGGAGTCGCCCACGCGCGGCCGTTACCGGGCGGTGTTTCCTTTTTACGGCGACGTCTACGACCGCTTCTGGCGCGACGAGTACCACTTCCTGATGTTTCCGCTCTACGGGAGCACGGTAAACCACGGCACCACGACCAAGCACTACCTCTACCCCTTTTTCTCCACGACCAGCGGAGAAAAGGAGACCGGCTTCGAGTTCTTTCCCCTCTACGGGGAGTCCCAAAAGGAGGGGGTTTACAGCAAGAAGTTCGTGCTCTGGCCTTTCTATACCTCGGGGAAAAGCGGCCTCAATACCGACAACCCGGTGGAAAAGACTTTCCTCTTTCCGCTCTACGCTGCGACGGACTCGCCTAAAAAGACCTCGCGCAGCTACCTGTGGCCTTTTTTCGGTTATACTGACGACCGTGGGCGCAAGCTGAAAGAGGTCGATTACTTCTGGCCCTTCATCTCCACGGTGCGCGGCGAGAACCGGAACTCCGACACGTTCCTGCCGATCTACTCGCGGGAGAATTATCCTGATGGAGAGAAGGTCTGGTACGCCTGGCCCTTCTTCCGGCACGAGGAGATCCGCTCCGATATCTTCAACCAGGACCTGGACCGGGTGCTTTTCTTCCTGTACCGCGATACCCGGGAGAGCTGGCCCAAGGACGGCGCTCAACGGCGCCGCACCGCCCTTTGGCCGCTCTTTCTTTACAACAGCAGCCCGCGTGGGGTATCATCCATCTCCCTGCCGGCTCCCGTCGAGTCCGTTTTCGACAAGGAAGGGATCGAGGAAAACTGGGCTCCGCTTTGGCGCATCTACCAGCGGCGCTGGGACGAGGACGGCAACTCGGCCTCCTCCTTCTTGTGGAACCTGTTCTGGGAGGAGAGGCGCGGCAGCGAGCTCGCCTACGAACTGTTTCCGCTGGTCTCCTACCGTAGCACCAAAGAGGAGAGCGACCTGAAGCTGCTGAAGGGTCTGATCAGCCTGAAGAGAAGCGGAGAGGAGAAGGAACTGAATCTTCTCTGGCTTCCTTACGGCCTGAAATGGGGGGGGATGTGACGGATTTCTTCGGACGTGTGGGTAAGAGGATCCTCTATTTTAACCAGATTCTCGGTGAAATGGTTATCCTGCAGGGGAAGATTTTCTATTACTTCCGCGAAGCGCCCCGCAATGTGCAGAGCATCCTGACCCAGATGGCGATCATCGGTTACGACACCCTGCCGGTCGCCGCGGTCATGGCTTTTTTCGTCGGGATGGTGCTCGCCCTGCAGACCGGCGTCGAGTTGCAGAAGTACGGCGGCCAGAACATCATCGGCGCCATCGTCGGCCACTCCATGGTGCGCGAACTCGGTCCCGTCATGACCAGCTTCCTGGTGGCCGGGCGGGTCGGTTCCGCCATGGCCGCGGAGCTCGGGGTCATGACCGTCTACGAGGAGATCGATGCCCTGCGGACCCTGGACATCGATCCGGTGCGCTACCTGGCCATGCCGCGCTTCATCGCGTGCCTGATCTGTGTTCCCGCCCTGGTGATCTATTCGGACTGCATCGGGATCGTCGGCGGAGCGCTCATCAGTAACCTGCACCCGCAGATTTTCGTTTCCTACGCGACTTATTACGACAGCCTGACTGCCGCTCTCAAGGTGAAGGAGATTGGAATCGGACTTACCAAGGCGGTCGTCTTCGGCTCGCTGGTGGCGCTGGTATCCTGCTACGTCGGTTTTGCCACCACCGGGGGCGCCCGGGGGATCGGCGAGTCGACCACCAGGAGCGTGGTGTTGTCGTTCATGCTGATACTGGTGGCGGATTACATCCTGACCAGGGTGCTTATGTGAGCAGCGTTGAGTCGTTGAGTCGTTGAGTGAGTAGTTCGGTAGTGTTCAACCTGTTCCAGATTGGTGCTGTTCTGCAGCAACTCGATGCAGGGCACCCGCAAGGGGTGCCCCTACAGACTGTTTTTTGTAGGGATACCCTTTACGGGTATCCGCATGCTAACAGCTGCAGATCACTATTAATCGGGAACCTTTTTGCTTTTATTTGCCTTATAGTTTTTTTGGAGGAAATATTCCCATGGCTCTCTCGGTAGAGAAAAAGGTCGGCATGTTTTTCGTGCTTGGTCTGATCATCCTCGGCGTGCTCCTGGAGGTTGGGGAGAAGTGGAATCCGTTCGAGAAGAACGTTCCCTACAAGACCTACCTCACCTCCATCACCGGCCTCAAGTCGGGCGACCCGGTGCGTCTTGCCGGCGTCGATGTGGGAAAGATCACCAAGATCACCATTTTGACCGACAAGATTGCAATCGACTTCGAGGTGAAGCCGGGAACCCAGATCCGGACCGACACCGTCGCGGGGCTGCGCCTCACCAACCTTTTGGGTGGTCAGTTCCTGGGCCTCTCCTTCGGCACCCCCACGGCACCGCTTTTGCCTGCGGGGAGCGTCGTCACCGGCAAGGATGTCGCGAACATCGACATCATCGTCGACAACGTGAGCGACCTTGCCAAGGACTTCAAGGCCCTCATCGTCAATTTGAACAAGAACCAGGAAGAAGTGCTGCACAAAGTCTCCGCCATTCTGGACGACAACCGCGGCAACCTCAAGGGAACCCTCACCAACCTGAACAGCATCACCGAGAAGCTGGACCGTGGTGACGGCTCGCTCGCCCTGCTGCTCAACGACAAGAAGCTCTATAGCGACGCGAGCAGCGCCATGGCGAGCTTCAACGGAGTAGCAGCGAAGATCGAGCGGGGCGAGGGGACGCTCGGCAAACTCGTCAACGACGACACCTTCTACCGCGACGCCTCGGCTCTGGTGACCGACCTGAAGGTCGGCGTCAAGGACCTCAATGCCGGGATGCACAATGTGAACGAGATCAGCGCCAAGATCAACAAGGGTGAGGGAACCATCGGGAAACTGGTGAACGACGACGCGCTCTACAACCAGCTGCGCGACGCCACCAAGGACGTCGCCGAGATCGCGCACAAGGTTAATAGCGGCCAGGGGACCATCGGGAAGCTGGTTAACGAGGATAATCTCTACCGTGACACCACGGCGACCCTGAAAAAGGCCGAGCGGGCGATGGAGGGGCTGGGTGACACCGGACCGATATCGGTGCTCGGCTCGATCATCGGTACACTCTTTTAAGGTTTAGCAAAATGGAAGATTACTTTCGCATAGCCCTCGGCACCTTCACCATGCGCCCCTACGTGTTCGCCTTTTTCGCCACCTACCTGGTCGCTGCTGTGCTGCACCTGGGCTGGCGCAAAACCATCTGGTTCACGGTCGTCGGGTATCTGGTCGCCTTCGGTTCCGAGTACTCCTCCATCAACAACGGTTTTCCCTACGGCTGGTACTTTTACCTCGATGCCACCCGCGGCAAGGAACTCTGGGTGGCCGGCGTGCCGTTCTTCGATTCGCTTTCCTACGTCTTCCTTTCCTACTGCAGCTACGCCACGGCGCTCCTGGTGCTCTGTCCTGTGAAAGGGAGCCGGTGGAATCTGGTTACGCTGGAGACCGGCCGCCTGAGGCGCTCCTTTTCGGCCCTGCTTTTGGGCTCGCTCTTTCAGGTCTTTCTCGACATCGTGACTGATCCGGTCGCCCTGCAGGGAGAGCGCTGGTTCCTGGGGAAGATCTACGGTTACCGGGAGGTCGGGACCCACTTCGGCATACCGCTTTCCAACTACCTCGGTTGGTGGCTGGTGAGTGCGCTCATGATCGGGGCGCTCCAGTTGATCGACCGCCTGGTCGGCGGCAAGGAGCGGCCGGCCGGGGTCGTGCCGGCACCCTTTCGCTCCCTTTATGCGCCCTTTCTCTACCTCTGCGTGGTGGCTTTCAACCTGGGCGTCACCGCCTACATCGGGGAAAAGCTGATGGCCCTCACCGGCCTCTTCATATACATCCTTCCCATCGCCATGGCTTTGGTCCTGCTGGCTAATAAGGTGAACCGTTACCGCAAGGATGAACTCGCGGCGCACCTGGTGGAATTCCCCTGGTCGCCCGCGGCGGACGTGCCCGAGGGCGCCGGCGTTGCCACGCTCAAGGGGAAGCTGCGTCTCTATCAGTGATATTGTCTGAACCTGGTCAGTGACGGTGAGGGTTGGATGGAAATGATTAAGAGCCGTAACATGACGTCGCACACCTACAATCAGGATATCGCTGACGAAATATCAGATAAGGTGATCAGGCAGTATGTCGGTCTGCTGCAGGCCTTTCGGGTCAGGATGCTGGACTTGCAAGATGGGAAATGAAGGTGGGAAGAGGCAGTTCGGACTGCGGGAAAGCACCATTGAACGCATCAGGGGGGGTCTCTCCGGCTATCCTGAGGTGCGTCAGGTGATAATCTACGGCTCGCGTGCCAAAGGTAATTACCGTAACGGCTCGGACATCGATCTGACTATCCAAGGGGAGAAGGTCACTCTCTCAGAGTTGATGAAGATTGAGACCGAACTGGACGACCTTTTGCTCCCTTACAAGATCGATCTTTCTCTGCCGCATAAAATAAACGATCCCAGCTTGCTTGACCACATCAAGCGGGTGGGAACGGTATTTTTCGAAAAGGAAGGGAACGATTGATATCACTTCTCCGCAGCATCCTTCCCGCTGGCTTTTAATTCTCGTAACTCACGCATCTCCTTCTCGAAGCATTCCGGGCATAAGCCGTGACTGAACATGGCTTCCGAATGCTCGGAAATATACCGCTCCAACTGTTGCCAACTCTCCTTATCGTCCCTGATCTTCTTGCAGACCCCGCAAATGGGAATGACTCCCTCCAGCCTTTTTACCGTGGCCAGCGCGGTTTCCAATTGGGCGACCTTTTCCTCCAACTGCGCCGTGCGCTCGGCGACCTGCAGTTCCAGAGTCGCAGCATAGCTTTCCACGCGGTGCTTAGCAGTCTCAACCTCGCTGACCAGGCTACGGATGTAGGTGTCGAACACGAGCGTTATGTCGAAATAGAGCAATTTGTCCAGAGCCTGACAGGTATCTGCCAATACTGCAGTGTCAGAGATCCGGTGCTCCAATACCTTAAGAATGATGTCTTTGAGCGTCTTAACCGCGGACAGGTACAGTTTGGGTTCGACACCGATGCGTTTATGAACCAGGCCGATACGCAAACGATTGTTGACATATTCGATGTCGGTGCGGCCGCTGAACAGGTCCAGAACGTAGTTGCGCTGAGCCGCATGAATGAGTTTCAGCGTGTCGGCATCACCAATCAGCAGGGCTATTTCTTCAATAGAGATCTGAACCCGATAGAAATCCGCAACAATAACATCTATCTCTTCCTCAATAAACGGCCGGCACTTCACTAATAGGATTATGTCTTTGTGGGAAAGGCAAAGAAATTCCTTGCGGCGTGTAATTTCAACGTCAGTGATCTGCATTTGCGTCAACAATGTTGGCTCTATCCTTATCATGGTGAGCTCGGAATAAGTCATTGAATAAAGTATGCCTAATAATTGGTGGTTTAGATAGTTTGAGCAAACAGGTAAATCCGGGTGTATTATGGTTAATCCGCCCGCTGTCTGCTCCGTAATTGCCAAATCAGGCATTTAAGACCAAATACGTTGACGTAACCAGTATTCTACTCACCCTTCCTGAATTACTCAAGGCTAAATCGCGGCAGAACAACAGGCTAGGCATCAAGTTAAGAGGACATCACAAGGATACCCGCAAGAGGTGTCCCTACCTAGGGGCACCCCTTGCGGGTGCCCGCTTCTGGGGATGTGCCAGTCCTTAACTTAATGGGAGTGCTCCCGGAGGGGAGGGTTCGCCTAGTGTAGAGACGCATTGCATGCGTCTCAGCGCTGCCGCGCTTTCTGGTATGTCTGAGCGTGATCAGGTCAGCGAGACCCATGCAATGCGTCTCTACCCGGGCAGGGACCAGTCCTTAACCTAACGGCATCGCCCCTTGAGGTGGAAGGGACGGCAAATTCAGCGCGGCGGCTGGTGCTCTTTTAGCTTGCAGACCCCGTCCTCGCAGTCGCGTTTGGGCAGATATTTCCTGATCCGGGCGAAACAGCTGTAGCCCATCCGGGCCAGCAGGTTCAGACCGGGAAGGGTCACCAGGGTACCGAGAATCCCGTACCAGGTCGAGGTGGGAAAGGCGCGCCAGATGGCCCAGAACGCCTCCACCCCGCGGTAGACCCGCCCCTCCCGGTCGATGGCGTGCATCTCGTACATGAATACTTCCATGCTTATGCCATAGCGGGCCGGGTCGAAGTCCGGGTCGTTCAGGTCCACGAAAATCAGGCGACCCTCGTGCTCCTTGCGCCGGTAGATGGCCATCTCGGCCGCGCAGATCGAACAGTGGCCATCGTAAAAAATCTGCAGGGGGAAAACGGGGTTGATCATGGCTGCTCCTTGCCGCGAATCTAATGAACGTATCGGGCCTACTCCTTATAGCATACTAAAGGCCTGGCGCAAGGGCGGGCCCGGGGGCGGCACGGACCTTAAGCAACCGATTCCTTGCCGGCCCGCTTGCCTTGGATACAACCAGAGAACAGGGAAGGTATCCTACTTCCGTGTGATTTCAGGCGTAATGAGAAGAGTCGAGCTTTCCCCCTCCCTAACCCTCCCCCTCCGGGAGAGGGGACTTTCGGACTTGTCAGAACCTGGATACGATACTCGGATGAAGCCTGTGGGAGCGTGGATGCCGCTCCAACGAATTCAGCTTAAGTCTGGCTGAAAGATCGACGCCAATCCCATTTCCCCTTGCGGGAGAGGTCAATAATCCCCTCTCCCGGAGGGGGAGGGTGGCCGAAGGCCGGGAGGGGGTTCTTGGCATCGGCCAGGGTCGAGGAGGAGAGCCCATTATGGAAAGCACACCGGGATACTGGCTGACGCGGTTGGTTTTGCAGCGGGGGCTGGGTCTCGTCTACCTGATAGCCTTTCTGGTCGCGCTGAACCAGTTCCGCCCCCTGTGCGGGGAACACGGGTTGCTCCCCGCGCCGCAGTTTATCAGGGAAACCCCCTTTCGCGCGGCCCCGAGCATCTTCTACCTTTTCCCCCGCGACCAGGCCTTTCTCCTTTTCAGCTGGATCGGAGTGCTGCTCGCGCTCCTCGCGCTGACCGGCCTGTCCGAGCGCTTCGGGATCTGGCCCTCCATGGCGGTCTGGACCCTCCTCTGGATGATCTACCTCTCCTTCGTCAATATCGGCCAGACCTTCTACGGCTTCGGGTGGGAATCGATGCTTTTGGAGAGCGGATTTCTCGCCATCTTTCTCGGCTCAGCTGACACCGAACCGCGTGCCATCATGATCTGGCTCTTTCGCGGGGTGCTGTTCCGGGTCATGTTCGGGGCGGGGATGATCAAGCTGCGCGGGGACCCCTGCTGGCGGGACCTGAGCTGCCTGGACTACCATTTCGAGACTCAGCCGATGCCCAACCCTCTCAGCTGGTACTTCCACTGGCTTCCGGGGTTGGTGCACCGGGCGGGGGTCGTTTTCAACCACCTGGCGGAGGTGGTGGCCCCCTTTGGCTACTTCGCGCCCCAACCGGCCAGCGCGGTCGCCGGGATCCTGGTGCTGCTGTTCCAGGGGACCCTCATGATAAGTGGCAATTTTCCCTGGCTCAGCTTCCTCACCATGGTCCTCGCCTTCAGCACCTTCAGCGACGCGCAACTGGGGCGGGTACTCCCGATTAATCCGCCGCAACTGGCAGCGGCGACGCCGTTCCAGGTGGCGTCCGCCTGGGGGGTGGGGCTCATGGTCCTCGTGTTGAGCGTGCGGCCGGCGCTCAACCTGCTGTCGCGCACCCAGATCATGAATACCAGCTACAGCTACCTTCACCTGGTGAACAGCTACGGCGCCTTCGGCTCCATCACGCGCGAGCGCTACGAAATCGTCCTGGAAGGGACCGCTGACGCGGTCGTTACTCCCGCAACGATCTGGAAAGAGTACCAGTTCAAGGGGAAACCGGGCGACCCCCGCAGCCTGGCGCCCCAGGTGGCACCCTACCATCTGCGTCTCGACTGGCTGATGTGGTTTGCCGCCATGCCCTCGCCGTACTTCGATCCCTGGTTCATCCGCTTGGTCGAGCGCCTCCTCGAAGCAGACGCCGCAACCCTGTCCCTCGTAAGGGAGAATCCCTTTCCCGGCGGCCCGCCGCGCCAGATCCGGGCCCTGCATTACCTTTACCGCTTCAGCACCCCGGAAGAGCGGCGCCGCAGCGGCCAGTGGTGGCAGCGGCAGCTTGCGGGAACCTACTTCCCCGCAGTTTCACTGTCTGACCCCGCCCTGCGCGGGCTTTTACCGCAGCTCAACGACGACTGATTGCACCACTCAACAGATACTTGACTCCTTTTTGGGGAAGCGGTATATTGTAGTCAGCCTGTTTCCGAAACGGTAAACTTGGAAGAAATTCTAAGGACACAAAACTGACGGACCCGTTATCTTAAAAAATATCAGGTAGCCGAGCTTCCGAAGAAACAGGTTTCATTTTTGGAAGGCCATCCATCACAGCTGTTGATGGGTGGCTTTTTTTATTTGAGTATACTTGCCCGCGCTCTCCTGCTGGCTTCGGTTGGCACTCGCGAGGGGGTGCGTTTAAAACTATAAGAATCTGTTACTATAGGGTCATGAGGTGCACGTCGGGCACGTTAGGCCGCACCACATCTGAATCATTTGCGCTCGCAGCAACCCGCGTGGCTGATTGCTTCATTCAGCGGATATTCAGGATCGAGGTGTGAAAGCTCATGAAACGTTTGCTCAGAATCCCGATCAGATGGCAACTTATCATTATGGTTGTGATTGTAGCGCTCCCCGCCGCAGGCATTATCATTTATTCCGGGGTTCAGCAGAGAAACCATGCCATACATAATGCACGCGTCGATACTCAAAGGCTTGTTGACCAGATGGCGTCGGAGCAGCGGATTCTGGTCGCAGCTGCCCGGCCTCTGATCGTTTCCCTATCCCAATTGCCCGAGCTTAAGAATAAAGACTCTGCCAGGTTAAATCTCATCCTGAGTAACATCCTCAAGCTGAATCCGAACTTCACCGTTTTGTTCATCGCAGACCGCAAAGGCGCCATATGGGCCTCGACTTTAAAGAACCCTTCTGCCAAACCGATTATGATAAACGACAGGCGTTACTTCAAAAACGCGCTGGCAACCGGGCAGCTGTCGTCCGGAGAGTTCCAAGTCGGCAGAATTTCAAAAAAAGGCATTTTGGATTTTGGGTATCCCTATAAAGACGGTCGCGGTGAGATTGCCGGGGTCGTAGGTGTCGGAATCCCTCTGGAACATTACGGCGTTATCCTTAAAAAGGCGAAGTTTCCGGTCAATGCGGACATGGTGCTGATCGACTACAAGGGAATTATCTTGTACAGCGTCACCGACCCGGCGCACGAGATCGGAAAGCTGTCCAATCCCGTCCTGTTCAAACACATGGCTCAGGGGCCCGACGCCGACACCTCGGTGGCTGGCGGTGTTGTCGGTGGCACGCCGCAGCAGTCACGTTACGT